>ERZ1292640.750-Hain-H43-02um-R1-750-length-26827-cov-8_pt1 | contig 26827 bp, 29 predicted proteins | sample MGYA00564404_ERZ1292640 | MGnify/ENA primary metagenome ERZ1292640 (study PRJEB36523, sample SAMEA6512636) | groundwater metagenome | collected 2019-01-08 | study: AquaDiva: Metagenomics assemblies of 32 groundwater samples | reverse complement strand
ATAAAGTTGTTACCCTTTATATATTTTGCTCAATTAATTAGTTCTTATACTATATTTTTATTTCTTGATACTATTTCCAAAAAGATATTTAGGAAAAATAGTTTATGTGATTATTACAAAAAAGAAAGTTAAATCTTAACTTAATAACGTTGGTCGCCCGCCCGACGATAGCTTCAGAAAGCTAAGCTATTACGAAAATCCAAAGACTTTAAAAACCCTGAATTTCTATAAATACTATGAAAACAATTAGGAGTTTTCGGCATTGAAGCAAAAGAAGGCAATCTTTTTAGTTCTAACTTCAAAATTTTGAATTTATCTTTAATCTCTAATGAAATTTTAAAAATCGGAGCAATTGGCGCGAATAGCGCTGGTTTTATTCATCTCTAACCCTCTTTTATCGACAATCATAGGCAGTAGTAGCGTAATGGCCGCGCAGGAGCCTGTGGCGCTTCAGGAGAGGGTTCGATTCCCTTCTACTGCTTTTCCGCAATTAAAACAGGAGCTAAGGCAATATGAATGCTGATTCTATTCACTGTTCGTGACTATTCTGAACTGGAGGTTTCTGGGAATGGGATTGAAACAAGCAGAGTTCCGCAAAGAGTATTTATGGGATTTGGATATAATCCTTGCCTTGCAATGTTTGGCGAAAGACTCGATACTAAGAAAATCAATTTTGGAGCGTGCAATAAAATGAAAAGGCTGCAAAATAAAAAAAGAAAAAGTTATAAACGCTGTTGGCAGTGTAATTTAGGAGAACAAAATGCAAATTGATATAGGCACAGTAAAAGGATTTCAGGATTTTCTGCCTCCTGAATCATTGAAGAGAGAAGCAGTGCAAAAGGTCATAGAGAGATATTTTAAGCTTTATGGTTTTCTTCCAATTGAGACGCCAGTTATAGAATTTGATGAACTCATGAAGCCGGATGTTCTGGAAAGTGAAGACGCAGCTGTTTCAGATAGATTTCGCTTAAAAGACCGTGCAGGCAGAAATCTCGGTTTGAGATATGAATTCACTTTTCAGCTTTCCAGAATTTTCAAGCAAAATCCAAACATAAAGCTTCCTTTCAGAAGATACCAAATAGGGCAAGTATTCAGAGATGAGCCAACAGGCGCGGAAAGATTCAGGCAATTTACGCAGTGCGATGCTGATATAATAGGCGATTCAAGCGTGCAGGCAGATGCAGAATGCCTTGCCTTATTCTCAAGCATATTAAAAGAATTAAAGATAGCTGCTGAAATACAGGTCAACAATAGAAAATTGCTAAATGCGATTATAGAAAGCGTCGAGATTAAAAATCAGAAAGAAGTTATGAAAGAGCTTGATAAAAAAGAAAAAATTGGAGAAGACATGGTTAAATTGAATCTTAAGAAGTATGCAGATTCAAATCAGATAATGACTTTATTCAAATTATTTGAAAAAGACTTAAAATTCTTCATAGACAACGCGTTTGATGGCGCAAAAGAACTTCAAGAGCTTCAGTTGAGATGCAGAAAATACGGTCTGAATATAAAATTCAATCCCTATATGATAAGAGGGCTTAGTTATTACACGGGCAACATCTTTGAAATAATCCAACCGGGAAAGGGCAGCCTTGCTGGTGGCGGAAGATATGACAAATCAGTTGGAAAATATTCTGGCAAAGAAATACCTGCAGTTGGAATTTCTTTTGGTTTTGAAAGAGTGGTTCAACTGGCGAACATTGAGATAGAAACAACAAAAACGATTATTATATCGCTAAAACAAGATAATGAAACAATAAAACTGACAAAAAAGCTTAGAGAATCTGGAATTTCCTGCCTTCCTTCATTTGAAAAAGTTGGAAAAGCTCTAGAATTTGCAAATGCCTTGCAAATTAAATATGCTATTTTCATTGGCGAGGACGAAATAAAAAAAGGAAAGTATAAGCTTAGAGATATGTGCCTCGGAACTGAAAAATTTTTAACTGAAAAACAAATTTTAGCAGAATTGGCTGAAAATAAGTGAAACCCTGATAATGAAAATGCGCAGCAGAAAACAAAACAAATTATTATCTCATATTGACTTGCTCCATACATCTATTAATTATTTGCGTATTTTACTTTCTTATTACAATCCCGCATCATTTCATTCTGCAGCGATACTTGAGGATATTATAGACTATAAATTTATTTATGGATAACTGCATTACTTGTAGCTCTCCGTGTTGCAGTTCTCCAGACAGAAAACTGCGTACAAAATGTGCTACAAGCTACGCAGTTTTCTGTAGCTTGGGGCGATTAGGTGAAAAAACATAATTAGCCCGTGCATTACTTATTTTATCGAGCAGATGTTATTTATTTTTTGTCAAGCATCATTCATTTGAGTGAAGAGAAAAGCAGGCATTATTCCTCTTTTTCGTCATCATCTTCGTCATCTTCAAGCGATTCTTCAACCCCTTCACCTAAAGGATTCTCAAAATTCTCTTCAATTTCTTTTATTTTTTCTCTCTGCTCAGCATTGAAATTTTTCATATCTTCTTCCACTTCTTGCCTAATCTTATCAAGAAGTTCAGCATTTTGTTTCTCATAAATATTCTTCAGCAATATCCATATCTCTTCAAAATGACCAGTTTGTTCAAGCCAGACCTTGTGCTGTGTATCTAAATGCAAAAGAGGTATAAAGGTTGCAATTCTATCTTCAACCTTGCCGCCGGCTAATTCTGAAAATGCTAATTTTGTTTCCCTCTTAGAAAAGATAGATTCCAATTTCGAATACACTTCCCTAATCTGTCCTTGAATATTTATTCGATGTTTTGGAACTGAAAGAGAAACTTCGAATTCTTGCTGCTTTGTCAAAGCAATTTTCTTAATGCGCCTATTCTCAGTTTTTATGGCATGCCCTAAAGCACTCATCAGCTCCTGCAAGGTTACTTTTTTAAACCTTGGCAGAGGAGTCCTTACTACAAGCTCAGGGATTTCATCATCTAATTCTATTCTCTCTTGAGTATATTTTTTGTTTTCTTTTTTACCGAATAAAATTTCATCTAAGCTTGGGATATCTTTAGAAAGCAGAATCTCAGATTTAATTCTAAGCAAAAGAGATGCAGCTAAAAGCACTTTACTGGAAACAAAGAAATTTGCCTCTTCTATTTGCCTTACTTTTTCAAGATATTTTTTTGCCAACAAAGAAATATCAATATCCCAAGGATTAAGCTGTTCGCTATTTATCAAATCATAAATAATTGACTGCCAGCTTAGCTTCTCTCCGAAAAGCAAGCCATGAATTTGCTCTTGGCTAACCTGCTGCGGGCTTTGCGTTTCTGTGCTGTTCTCCTCTTCCATAATCAGCTTTAAATACTCCGCCTTTATATGCTTATTGATTACGAGGATACATCGAATGTATGTATTCATTTCGTAGTTACAACAAAACCGAAAGATTTAAATAGCCCACACTCTTAGTCATAATATCACCTCTTTTTTCCCAGAGGAGGACGTTCGACCTATCTATTTATAGCGGGTTGGACCTCCTTCTCGTGGGTTTATAAAACTTTGATGTTAAGTTTTTTGGTGAAAATCATATTTCTCTAAGAGAAAAAAAGAGCCGAAGTATTTAATCTGGTCTAAAATCCAGCACGAATTTATGAAGCTCTGTTTAATTCTTCAAAGCCTTTCGACTTTAAGACCTAGTTAATTTAGGCAAGAAAGACTTATTAGAGTTATGTTTTACACTTGAACAAATATGAGATGTATTACAATTAATTATTTAAAGAGACTATTGTTGTGTGTAAAATGAATGAAGTTACTGATTTATCAAATCTGAGCTTAGCTGATAATGATTTACTAAAAACTCAAGGAAAGGAAGACGGAAGTCTTTATAGATTCAATAGAGGTCAAGTCCAAAGGTTAGTTACATTATTTTGCGAACAAAATGCACGAAGATATCAAACATATACACCTCAAGTAATCCAGCAGATTGTATCTGATGCATTAGTTTTGCATGATGCATATGCCTCAATACCTCAAGGAAGATATTTTGCAACAATTTCTCAACCTTTTAAAGAAGATGTAACTTATGAAGAAGTAGAGATGAAAGGCAGTCCAATGGAATGGATTTCTAAAAAAAGGTTTGATGGTTTTGTATTGGGAGACTTGACGTTTAAACATAAAGGAAAAAAGGTCCTTAGATTTTTACCTGATAGGGAAGTAGCCATACCTTGGGAACTAAATAGAGCAAGAGTTTTACATCCAATTCCATGTTCAAGTTTCTATCAAGATACATTTCAAATCGGCAGTGAAGGTGATTTAATTGCACACTTATGTAGTAATTATAATACGATAGACAGATTATCTTTAAAAATTGCTCCTGAAGAGGCTAAAGCTGAAGTAAAGAGTCTAAGAGATGAGTACCATTTTACCCTTGAAGAACTTAGTGATGCTCGAGGGACAAACTTTAATACTTGGGATGATGTTATTAACTGGAACTTAGCACAAATTCCACAGAATGCTCCAACTTTTGAAGTTTTAAGAAATAGGGCATATTGCGAAGCTTTAGGTATGGTTCCGATTACGGGGGCGGTAAATTCTATTGATGAGTTAGTAGGATTTGTATCGAGATTTTTGAGTTTTGAAGAATATGGCGACCCCTATTCAGAGGAAGCATATCTTAAAATGTTTAAGTAGTTGCAATTCCCAAGCGGGTGGGGCACGAATGAAAATGCAGACAATTAAATCAAAAAAATGATGAGGCGCTCGTTTCATCAAGATTCACGACATTATGAAATCGAAAAGTTTATATATAGCGAGTTATATACTCCACTATGGATACAACAATACAGATAAGCGGTGAGCTCTTAGAAAGACTAAAAACCATGAAAATATACAGCAAGGAAAGTTATGAAACTATAATTTGGGATTTAGTAGAAGATAGATTGGAATTCTCAAAAGAAACCAAGAGAAACATAGAGAAATCTAAAATGGAAATAAAAGAGGGCAAAACAATTTCTCTTGAAACTCTGAAAAGAAAAATGGGTGTTTAAATGTACTCTGTTGAGTTTGCGAAAACAGCTGAAAAACAATTTGACAAATTAAGTAGAGATATTCAAATTAGAATTATTAATGTTTTAGAAAGGATTAAAATACGGCCATTTCATTTTATTAAAAGAAAAGAAGGAACTCCCTATTTCATAATGAGGGCAGGTGAATATCGCGCCATATTAGATATTAAAACTGAACTATCAATTATTTATGTAATTGAGATAGGAAATAGAAGAGATATTTATGATTAAGCCTCATTTTCCCACTAATTTAAGATTTGTTATTCCTTTCAGAATATTTGAATTCTTTATTTGATTATACACAATTTACTTAATTGAGTTACTTCTTTCGTAAATTGTGTATTAGAGAATTAACGTACAAAATGTAACACAATTACGTTAATTCTCTATAATTATTGTTTTACCCTCTTCTTTCATGTTACATATAATAAGGAGATATTTTTAATTCTTTCAGTTCATACAGCCACATCGAATTTAATTGACGAATAAGAGGTATAATCTACGAGTTTAATATCTCCAGGAGACAATGAAAAAAGATTCTTATCAGTTATAACTTCCAAAGACGGAGATTTGTTTGGTTTTCTGGTTAATAATCTCAACAAACCTGGAAGATGATCAAACTATCCAAGATCAATTAATCTTGAAGAAGCCATTTCCATACAGGTAAGATTATAATCTTTTTTCCTTTAACTATCCTCTCTTCTTCTTGATCTTCTGTAATTATAATTCCTTCCAATTCGTAACTATTTGTTTGTAATCCATATTTTATAGTGCACAAATTACGGCCAATTTGTATTATATAAGATACAGATTGGTATACAAACTTTTCGGGCTAACATCACTTAAGAAATTTAAACCCTCATTATGGGTTTATCTAAAGTGAGTCAATTTGTTGGGTTTACCATAATTAACCTCTATATTGGCAAAAAAGATTTGTTCGTCTGGGAGAAGAGCAAAAGAGGGTGATAAAGAGGATTCATATTTCTCTATAAAGGGCATATATCTTATCTAAACTTAAGCACGATAAGCTCTTTTATACTATTTTAGCAGACTCAAACAAAGATATAATCAAAACATTTGATTTTTATTTTCATTTTTTCATATCCTTTTCATTAAATATACTAGGAAAAAAGTTATATTTATGTACCTTGTATATGTTTAAAGGTGAATAGTCTTTTAAATTGTCCTGAAATTCAGTTTTGATAGACATCATTAATTCTCTGAATTTTTCAACGTTTTCAACCTCTACATCTATCTCGTAGTCCCATTGTCCTAAAGCTTTGACAATGTAAATAATATTAGAATTTGATTTGCAATATTGAACAAGTCTTCTTTCAAATTCATCTGAAGAATTTCTTAAACTTAAAAGCACCTTATAATGAAGATATGGGTAATTCATTTCATTTGGTACAATAATATAGTTTTTAATAATTTTCAGTCTTTCTAACTTCCTTATTCTGTCTGCAACAGCATCGGCACTTATCTTTATTATCGTGGAAATATCTACTGCATTAATTCTTGCATTCTTACCAAGCTCGAGTAATACTTTTTTATCTATTTCATCTAAATTTTCTTTTTCTCCAGTTGAGCCATAAAATGCTACTTCAGAAATGGAATCTCTTTTCTTATTAAGCAAATAATCTCTTGGAAAATAGTCTCCTCTCAATATCGTTGCAACCTGTCTTTCATATATAAAATCTCCAAATTTGTTGTTTATCTCTTTCAGCACATTGTTAAGATAGTTTAAATCTTTTGACCATATACTAAAAACAAAATCATACATACCATCACAGCTGGCAGCCCATACTATGTCTTTGTTTTCCTTAAGAAATTGAATAAATTCTTCTTCCTTTTTTCTGGTTAAATTATGAAATCTTACGAAATTCTTATGCAAAGTAAAACCGAATTTAGAAACATCTACGATTGTATAAAAAAATGAAATTATTGCATCATCAATAAATTTTTTTATTCTAAAGCCAACAACTTGTTTTGATATTCCAGCACTTCTAGCTATTTCTGCATTTGATTGCCTTGCATTTCTATCTAAATAGTACAAAATTTTCTTATCTTTTAAATCTAAGCTCATAATTTTACTAAATCGTATTTATTATATAAACTTAACCATTTTGTAAATTAAATCGACAGAATATATTATATATATATTGTTACTTAATAGTAACATGAAAGCATTTAAACTACAAGATATAAGAAACACAAAAGCGTTTCCAGATTTAGAATATAGATTTGGAAAGGTTAAAGAAACAGAAGACGCAGTAATCATAGATAGAGATTTTCTTGGAGAGAATCCAGTGCATTATTACATTGATGGGAAAAAAGGAGAACTATTGATTGCCAGCAATATTGCAGACATCAAATCTCTTTTAGAAAAGCAGAGACGTATTTTTGTATGGGACAGAGTAAGAGGAGTTTCCAATAACTCGAGATTGATAATTGATAATTTATCCTTTAGTTCTACAAGTCCACAAGAAACAGAGATTGGAGAAACACTTCAACAAATGAACTTAGACAATAGCATAAACTATAATGACCTTTCTTCTGTTGCTACGAGAGTAAGAGAATTGCTAGAATCATCTACTTCATCTCGTCTAAAAAGTGTAAATGATGAGCAAATTGGGTTGCTATTATCTGGGGGACTAGACAGCATGAGCGTAGGATATTTTCTTTCAAAAGCCAGAAATTATGGTTTGACAGCTTTCACATTAAAAGTTTCTGATAATGATAAAGACATAGTTAAGAGCAGAGAACTTGCACAAAGATATAGGATAGATTTAATTGAAATTGGATTATCAAGAGACCAAGATTCTGTGAAAATTGTAACTCAAAAATATAATCCTGCAAGAGAAATTAAAGATAAGAAAGAATTGGGTTCTATTTCTTTAGAAGAGAGTGTATCTGAAGCCTTACGAATAAGTGGAAATCCGAAAAGAGATAATGCTTTCTGTGCTATTGCGATGTACCTTGCTGGTAAAGCAATCCAATCAGAAGGTATCTCTATTGTTTTCTGTGGAGAAGGTCCTAATGAGATGATTAATGATTATGGATACAATCCTGAATTGTTAGGATATGGAACACCAAATAAAGGAGATTTCGCATTCAGAGAAGCGCTTACTTTCGGAATGAAGATGAATGATAAACAATTAGGCAGAGGAGGACTACCTAAACATGCCATTGCAAGAATGGGAAAAATATTTGCTCATTATGATATAAGATTAGAAGCTCCTTATTTCAATAAACAAATAGCAAAAATTATGACTCATATTCCTCATAGCACCAGTTATGATACTGTGAAACAACACCTAATGAAAGAAGTACTTTTCGATGCAGGACTTGATGATTTAATTGAAGGAACATCAAAAGAGAAATTTCAAGATGGTTCTGGTGTGAGTGGGTTGTTCGAAAGTTTTGACCAAAGAAAACTTATTACTATGTTTGACCAAATCTACGGCATTAGAAAAAATGCTTACTTAATTGGCAAAGACTAATTTTTAATATCGGCGTGATTTCATTTTTTTTCAGAGATTCGTATTTTATACTATTGCCTTCAGGATTATCTTTACTCGCTGCGGATGCTTTCTTAGATATTTTATTTAAACTCTCTAGATTAACTGCATTAACAACTAAACCATCAAAATCGAGACTCTTAAAATCTTTAGGCAGATATTTCTTAATATCCTTTAACAGCAACAATTATATATTTCTCTCACTATCTAAAATTGGAGTTATCCCTCTGGTTCAATAGATTATTTTTTCATCAAAAAAGCTTTAAATACGCGTTTACTTCATGAAAGATAAGATCCCGTAGCTCAGCTGGTTAGAGCACTGCTCTTATAAGAATATGCTTCGTTAGAAGTATAATTTCGTGCAGAAAATGCTAAGAAAGGCAGGGGTCCGGAGTTCGAATCTCCGCGGGATCATTGAATTTAAATAGAATTACTTTGCGCATAAAACAAACGCTTGCGCATCATCCTTTGACAAAAGAATGTCTGCTTCATTAAAGTACATATTAAAATATGCTTTCAGATCTTCTTTGTCATGCTTATAAGCTATTGCCACGATAATCTGGTCTCCCTTGTTAAACAGAACTGTTTTTCCTTGAAATTCTATTTTTTGGTCATCTTTAATGCTAAAATAAAATTCAATCCTTGAATTTTTAAACCGCGCCCCATATTCAAGGTTCTCTTTTTTCAATCCTAGTTGCAAAGGAATATGAATAAGAAAAGATTCGACTTTTTTGTTTTTGGCTTGCAATTCAGTTTTTTTCTGAATATTCTCATCAGCAACAGCAGTATCTACAAGAAGCAAATCTTTATCTTTCATAGCACTCCTTATTTCATACAAAAGCTCATTTATTTCAAAATTTCCAAGCGTATTTCCTAATAACAAAAAAAGATTTCTCTTATACTGATCCTTAATCAAGAGAGGAGTTATATTTTCTAAGTTTTCAAAATCAGAGATATTGTACTGAAATTCAATAATTTCATCAACTTTCATTTTCGAAAAGGTCTCAATAGCTTTTTGGACCATATATCCGCTGATATCAATTGGGCAGTATCTAATCTTAACTTTTCCATCCAAGGCTTTTATTAATTTTCCTGCTTTTTTGCCATCGCCGCACCCAAGATCGACGACGTTAATAGCTCCATTTTTGCCTAACTTTTCAAGAATAAGTTTTGCATTTGATAGCATTAAACTTTCACCCTGATCTTTATTTACTGCTTTGTTGTATTCATTAGAATTCTCTAAATCAAGATATGCCTGTGCCTGCTCTGATGTTAAATACCAAAGCTTGGAATCAGCAATATTCCAAACCCGTGTTTTTCCTTCAAGAGCATATCCTCTCTTGATAAGCTCTTTGAATATTAAGTCATTTATTTGCATAGTATTATAAAATTTCACCCTTTAAAGGCTTTTTCTTTTTGATTTTTCAAAAAATTTCACTACGAAATGAGTATAAAAAAGGAAAGTTTAAAAGGGATTTCCAACTGCTTTTATTAATGCCCCCGTAGTCTAGAGGCCAAGGACGAGGCCCTTTCGCGGCCTAAACCCGGGTTCGAATCCCGGCGGGGGCATTTACACGCAGAATATATCCTGTTGCACGCGGATATAGCATATAGATAAAGATGAAAAAAAGAGTAAATTTTAAACAAAAATTTGAACCAGAAGGAAATAAGATAATTCATGGAGCAGGACAAAGTATAGAGACTTTTTCTCGATATTGGGAAGCTGTTGGAAAATATAAGCCCCGTATTTATATGACTTACATAAAATTTCAGTGTTTGGATGACTGGATTAAAAAAATAAGAAAAGAAATTAAACTATTTCCGAACCTTATGATTCAAATTGGACTTAATCTAAGAATAAACGGAGAAGACAAAACAAAAGAAATATCAGAAGGCAAATATGATAAAGAATTAAAAAAGTTTGCAGAAACAATATCCGAAATAAAAAATCCTGTTTTTGTGAGAATCGGGTATGAATTCGATGCCAAAGAAAGATATGCCCCAAAAAATTATATCCTTGCTTTTAGATACATTGTAAGTTATTTTAGAAAAAATAATCTGGATAATATTGCTTCGGTATGGTGCTCATGTCCTTATAATGGTACAGAGCCGTTTGAACCATATTACCCTGGTGATGAATATGTTGATTGGTTTGGAATAGATGTTTTTGGAGTAGAACTGTTTAAAGACAGCAAATACAAACCTATAGAAGAATTTCTAAAAATGGCGATTCAACACAAAAAACCTGTGATGATTGGAGAGTCAAGTGCTATAAAAATTGGAATTGAAAATGGAGAAAAAATTTGGAAAGAATGATTCAGACCTTACTTCAAATGGATTGGTGATAACCCTCAAATAAAAGCTTTCTGTTATATTAATTGGGATTGGGGAAAAGATTGGAAAACTCCAAGATGGATGAATTCCAGAATTGAGGAAAATGAGTTCGTTAGAAAAAAATATCTTGAGGAATTAAGCAAACCGATTTATGTTCATACTATCTTGGGAGAAAACCAAGAATCTTCTTAAAGAAACAACAGAAAGAGCCAGTCTACTTCTCGGCGGGGCGTTTATGACAAGAACCAGCCACTAAAGTAACAAGTTTTAGAAAATCTAATTCTTGATATATAAAAGATATACCCTGCCGAAACTCCAAGTAATCGAAATGGCTGCCTAAAAAGCACCTTGCATAAACCTTATATACAAGAAAATCTAAATATAAATATGGCAAATGATAACCAAGAAATGCTAAATCGCATAAAAAATATAGAAATAGTAGTAGAATACATCAAGGATAGCATGCCCAGTAAAGATATGTTTTTATCAACAGAAGAGAAAATTTTGCTTCAAGAAAGCTATGCTGAAGAAAAGAGCGATGCTCTTGTTTCAAGTAAAGAAGCTAGAAAAAAATTAGGAATATGATTTTTTCTATAGAGTATGCTAAACAACCTCTGCAATTTCTTAAGAAACAGGATAAACATATCGTTGGAAGAATAATAGACAAAATTGACGAAACTTTGCCAAATAATCCTGTGCCTCACAACGCAGTTGCAATAGTAGGCGAACATGGCGTTTTTCGCATAAGGATAGGAGATTATAGAGTTCTCTATAGGGTAAATTATCAAGAAATGCGAATAATCGTTATAACTTTAGATAAACGACCAAGAGCGTATGATTAATTGTTCTTAATTGTCTTGAACATTCTTATTCGCTCAATTATATTCTTTGTTTAGATAGCATTTTTTATCTTCATGATTATGCTCTTCTTTTCATCTCCCCATAATCATCCATAGTAATCAGTTTAGAATCCAACCCAAGAATTTGGCAAGTTTCATAAAAAGCCTTGTCTGAAGTGTAAATAACTTTAATTTTAGATTTCAAAAGACTTGCGATTATTTCAATATCCTCATTTTCTATTTTATAATTCGATTGAAATTGTGGCTCTTTTTGCCCTATTAATTCATTATTAGCTTCCCGACTTTATCGATGTATCTTGAAATGTCGCTCCCGCCTATCCTAAGGGGCATTAATCCAAGAGATTTTTTTGCCCTTCTCCAAAGTTTATTTTTATCTTTCTTGTCTATGTCAAACCTATTAAGCATAACTCCTTTAAATTCGTATTTGGTTCTTAGTGCATAATAAAGAAGAGCATTGTCAGAGAATTCTCTTTTCTTAAATTCAAAGATATCGATATCTTTTAAAATAAGATTTATAATTATGTTAGTATCAACTCCTATTTTTATTGGCTTAGTTTTTTCATTGACTTCATGTTTAATTGTATTAATATAGGGAGCATAAATATCTTTGTTGTTTAGAGAAACTTCACTTTCTACAACTTTTTTTATCTTCTCATAGTATGGATAACTGCATTACTTGTAGCTCTCTGCGTTGCAGTTCTCCAGACAGAAAACTGCGTACAAAATGTGCTACAAGCTACGCAGTTTTCTGTACTTTATCCCTTCAGCCATCTCAATCAACAAAGGCTTAAGCTCTACTAACCTGCCTTGTTAAATAAATCTTCAATCTCTTTCAAGTCAAGATGAATTGCTCCAATATCCTGCATTTTCTTTAATGCTTTTTCCGTAAATCCATTTTTAGAAACAAATAAGAATTTGTAAGTCCCGCCATAATTAAAGTATTTTGCTTTTCTTTCAAGTTCTTCAATCACATCTGTATCTAATTGCTTATTTGTCCATTTAACTTCTCCAAGTAAAAAGTTCTTTTCTTTGAGATTATATGCAAGAACATCTATTTCATTGCTGTTTCTGTCCCACCAAGAACCGATATTTTCAAAGTTTAACTTTAATCCTTTTATTTCTTTTGTGTTATAAAGGACTAAAAGCTCCCTGACAATGTCTTCAAAAATTCTACCAACAAAACCATTAAGATCTTGTTTAATTAGATCAGACACTAATTTAGTATTTCCTAAATTTAATGGGGTTTGATTAGGCAGAATAAATTTATACCAAAACTTAAAGAAATTATCTTTTGTTTGATACCTTCCAAGCCTTTCTTTTCCTAAAACAGGATCTTTTCTACCAACCAAATCAAGAAGCTCATCAAGCCTTCTAAGATATGCCGGCATAGTTTGTGAGGTAATATGAGTAACATCTTCTATTTCTTTCATAGTTTCTTTTCCAGAAGATGTAGCTCCTAAAATAGCATTATACTTTGCATGAATTCTTACATTTTCATATTCTAAAAGGTTTTTTGGCTCTTCAAATAGAACTGCTCCTTTCTTTAATACTATCTCAAAAATTCTTTCATAAATATCTCCTTTACTCTTTTTGAATTTATCAAGATAATCGGGTGTTCCACCAAAGACAGAGTAAGTCATTACTTTATCTTCTTCAGGCATTTCTTTAAACATTAATCTAAAGTCAGAATATTTAAACGGAGAAATTTTTATTTTTTGTGCTCTTCCATATAAAGCTCCTGCTTTGCTATTCATAATTTTCTGTATCATTCCAATAGAAGAACCAAGAAGCAAAATCAATATTTTTTTATGCTTTAACTTTGAATCCCATGCATTTTGTAAACTACTAATATATTCTGGAGCAATATCTAAGAATCTTTGAAATTCGTCAATAACTAAAACAAAGGGCTTCTTATCAGTTTTATCACCAATATAGTTTAAAAATTCATAAAAATCTTTAAAGACAATTTTCTCTCCAAGTTGTTCTTCTATAGATTTAGATAGATAGTTTAAAATTTCACTTTTTTGAGTTACTTCTACATAAAAATAGAAATGATTTTTTATATTTTTTAAAAATTGTTTAACTAGCTCTGTTTTTCCAACCCTTCTTCTGCCATAAAGAACCAGTATATTTGAAGGAGAGAGCTCTGCATATTTCTCTTGCAAAATCTTTAATTCATTCTTTCTGTCAAAAAATTCTTTTTCTACCATGTTATATTATGATGATAATACTATAACATTATCGTGTTAATGTTACTTTATAAATCTTTCTTTTGCTTGTTTAATTCATTATATTCTTCAATTTTGAAGGCATCATTACAGAAAACTGCGTAGCTTGTAGCACATTTTGTACGCTTCTGTCTGGAGAACTGCAACACAGAGAGCTACAAGTAATGCAGTTAGCTATAACTTAAAGAACTCTTGTTTATTTGATTTTTTATGAGCAAGGAGATTAATCAAGTTAAACTGAATAAAGAGCAATTAGAAGTAATCAATTTTGCAAGTCGAAATCTTCTAATTATCGCTAGTGCTGGAACAGGAAAAACTACAACAATTGTAGAAAGATATACCAACCTTGTTCAAAATCAAATAATAAATTAATAATATTCGGGGAATAATTTGTTAACTGAGAATTAAATTTTAAACAGGGGTGTGGACCGCTCCCTTTCAGAAACAATTATTTCTGGTTTTAAATCAGTTCTTTCTTTTAAAAGCGACTTGAAAGTTGATAGTGCAATTTGGGGAGTATTGTTTGTTTGGCTTAAATGCGAAAGCACAAGATGTTTAAGACGCGGTGAGGCATGCTCTAAAACACAAAGACTTGCCTGCTTATTTGACAAGTGGCCCGTGTCGCTCTTAATCCATTTCTTTAAAAAATAAGGATATGAACCTTCTTCAAGCATTTTCAAATCGTGATTAGACTCAAAAAATAAGAAATCTGCATCTGAAACATTTGCAGCAACATTTTTACAGCAATATCCAACATCAGTTATTATGGAAACTTTTTTGCCGCCGTAAACATTATAAGAAACAGGATCTGCTGCTTTATGAGATTTTTTAAATGCTTCAACACTCAAGCCGCAAACGTTCTCACTTCCAGTATTTTTTATAAAGTTAATTAAATCTTCATCAGAGCATAAAAAACCATTTTGGCTAGTTTTTTTTGTGGCATAAATTGGAATCCTAAACTGCCTGGCGAAAACATCTGCACCGCGAATGTGGTCAATATGCTCGTGAGTTATGAAAATTGCTTTAATGCTATCAGGGCTGCGATTAATATCTGCTAATCTTTCCACAATTTGCCTTGCACTTACTCCTGCATCAATTAAAATGCCTTGATTTTTATCGCCAACATAAAAACAATTTCCTGATGAGCCTGATGATATAGCTGAGACATCCATTTTCTTTTTTAAAGTCAAGATTAAACAAGATTGAGAGTTTATAAGATAGATGGTTTCTAATTATATGGAATTTGCAAGTTATTAACCCTGAAGAAATCCTCTAAGAGCTTTGAGCATTGTAAAAAATAAGAAAATGACATTATAAAATAAAATTCAACTTTTACTTTTTTTCATCGAGAGTTGTCTGGCCATCTTTAATTTCAGGGGGAAGATTTTCAGCAACTGGCACTTTGATAACATCAACAACTTTATCCCCCTCTTTTAATTTAATCATATGAACTCCTTGAGTTGCTCTTCCCATTACCCTCATATCTTTCATGCTTACTCGAATAACCATCCCTTTTGTCGTCGTAGTAATTACAGAATCTTTATCATTCACAGAAAGCGAACCGATAACATCTCCTGTTTTATCGCTTGTCGAAAGATTAATAACTCCTTTGCCTGCTCGCGAAGTCTTTCTATATTCTTCTAAATCTGTGCGTTTTCCAAATCCTTTATTAGTTACAGTAAGAATAGTTGCCTTGCCATCCAATGGGAGAGATTCTAACGAGACAACTTCATCGTTTTTACCAAGATCAACGCCAATAACACCATAGCTTGCCCGACCCATTGGACGAACATCATCGGTATCAAAGCGTATTGCCTGGCCTTTTTTAGTTATAAGAAGCACCTCTTGATGGTCTGAAACACGACGAACGTTAATTATGGTGTCTGAATTATCTGCGGGGAGATTAATTATGCGAACTCCTGCGTTTCTTGGTTTAGAGACATCTTTAAGAGGCAATTTCTTTACTTGCCCTTTCTTGGTTGCAAACATTAAATAGCCATGGTCAAAGTCTTTAATAGCCATTACATTTGAGATTACTTCCTCATGCAAGTCTAAAACATTAATTAATGCTTTTCCTTTACTCTGCCTTTCTGAAGCGGGAATATCGTTTGCTTTGAGCCAAAATACTCTTCCCCTGGATGTAAAAAAGAGAAGATAATCGTGCGTTGAGCAAGTAATCATTTTTCTTACGAAATCTTCATCTTTTAATTCCTGCCCGCTTACTCCTGCTCCTCCTCTTTTCTGTTCTCTATAATCTGTAAGGTCTACTCTCTTTATGTAGCCCCCATTTGTAAGCATGACAATAACATCTTTCTTTTCTATCAGGTCTTTTTCAGTAATTTCTTCCACTCGCTTTAGAATCTTTGTCCTTCTTTCATCCCCGTATTTGTTTTTTATTTCTTGTATCTCCTTCTTAATCACTTTTAGAATCTCCCGTTCGTCTTCGAGAATCTTCTTTAATTCACCTATAAGCTCATTCAATTCTTTCTCTTCGTCCTTTAGCTTTCCAGTTTCAAGCTTTGTAAGCTGCTGCAGCCTTATTTCTAACACTGCTTTTGCCTGCCGGTCAGTTAAATCAAATTTCTTCATCAGACCTTCATGAGCATCTGCGGCGTTTGCAGATTTCTTTATAAATTCTACAACTGCGTCAATATTTTTTTGCGCTATTAAAAGACCTAAAACTATCTCCAATCTATCTTCAGCTTTTTTTAATTCAAATTTGCTTCTGTTTCTTACTACGAGCTGGCGATACTTTACGTATTCAGCAATTATATCTTTCAGATTTAAGACTCTTGGCTGTTTTCCAACTAAAGCAAGCATATTTGCATCAAATGATGTCTGCAAGTTTGTTAATGTGTATAACTTATTAAGGGTATATTTTGGATCGACCTCTTTTTTTAGCTCTATTACAATTCTGATTTTTCCTCTTGCTGATTCATCTCTTAAATCGTAGACATCTGGAAGTTTCTTTTCTGTTGCAAGCCTTGCGATATTTTTTACCAATTCAGCCTTATTGACCATATAAGGTATTTCTGTAACAACGATGCTCGCCCTGCCTTTTTTATCTTCTTCAATTATTGTCTTTGCACGAATAATAATTTTTCCTTTTCCGACCGTATACATATCTTTGATTCCAGAGCCCGTAATAGTCCCGCCTGTGGGAAAATCTGGGCCTTTTACAATCTCGCATAAATCACCTATGCTTATTTCCGGCTTATTGATATATTCAACAACTGCGTCACAAACTTCTGTTAAATTATGCGGAGGAATATTTGTCGCCATGCCTACTGCTATTCCAGAGGCTCCATTAAGAAGAAGATTCGGCAATTTAGCAGGCAGAGTTTCTGGCTCTTCCAAAGAATTATCAAAATTTGGCCTCATTTTTACTGTCTTTTTGTCAATATCTTCAAGAAGCTCTCCGGAGATTTTGCTGAGTTTAGCTTCGGTATATCTGTCTGCGGCTGCAGAGTCTCCATCGAGATTTCCAAAATTGCCCTGCCCATGCACTAAAGGATATCGCAGAGAGAAATCCTGCGCCATTCTTACAAGAGAATCATAAATAGCGATATTTCCATGGGGGTGATACTTGCCCATTGTTTCTCCGACGATTCTCGCGCATTTTATAGTGGATTTGCTCGCGTCAATGCCAAGAGAGTGCATGGCATATAAAATTCTTCTATGCACTGGTTTAAGCCCGTCTTCAACAGCAGGCAGAGCCCTATCAACAATAACTGACATTGCATAATCTATGAATGCCTGCTCCATTTCTTCAACTATCTCAGCAGCACTTACTCCTTTTTCATTTCCAATCTGGTCTTTTTCCCTTCTCTTAGCTTCTTCTGCTGAGATTTCCTGCTCAATTTTTTCTTCCTTTTCTGCGTTTCCATTTTCTTCTTTTGACATTTTATTTTTTCTTCTCCTTCTTTTCTAATTTTGATAATATTTCTAGAAATCTGGCGGCGCTTCTTAATTCTTGATAAGGTTCCTCATTAATTAAAAAAACAAAACTTTCTTCAGCAAATTCAGGATTATTTTTTATTTTGTCCAATCTCCAATTAGGAAGTGCTTTTCTATTGTCATTTTCTGCTTCAGAATCTACCCAACCGAATTCTTTCCATAATTTATCGATATTCTCGATAGACAATGACATAATCCTTTTCAGAATCGAGTCAACTTCTAGATTGCTTATTCCTATTCCTTCGTACCAGCCTTCTAATGATTTTTTTTCTGTCATGTTAAATATCTATTTGCGCCTCGTGCGCTCTTTCAGCTATGAACTGCTTTCTTGGCTCAACATCGTCGCCCATGAGCTTTGAAAATGTTTCATCTGCTTTTACTGCATCCTCTATTGTTACTTTTTTAAGAAGGCGGGTCTTTGGGTCCATTGTTGTATCCCAAAGCTGTTCTGAATTCATCTCTCCCAAGCCCTTGAATCTCTGAACATTGATATTTCCTCCAAGCTTAGCAATGATTTTCTTCAGCTCATCATCTGAATAAACATAATGGTCGACTTTCTTTCTTATTTTGTAAAGAGGAGAGACTGCAATGTAGATATTTCCGTTTTCAATAAGCTTGTGCATAAATCTGAAAAAGAAAGTCAGCAATAATGTACGAATATGTGCACCGTCTACATCTGCATCAGTCATGATTATTACCTTGCCATACCTTAGCTTTTCAGTATCAAACTGCTCTCCAATTCCCGTGCCTATTGCAGTGATTAAATTTACAATTTCTTCATTGGAAAAAACTTTCACGGCATTTGCTTTTTCTACATTCAAAATCTTTCCTTTCAGCGGCAGAATTGCTTGAAATTCCTTATTTCTGCCTTGTTTGCTCGACCCTGCGGCTGAATCTCCTTCAACAATGAACAATTCACTATCCTCTGTTTTATTGGATGAGCAGTCCGCAAGCTTTCCTGGAAGACCGCTGACGCTAAAAGCATTTTTTCTTCTGACTAATTCCTTGGCTTTTTTTGCAGCATTTCTTGCTTTTAGAGCTTCTAAAGACTTATCGACAATGCGCCTTGCGATTGCAGGATTTTCTTCAAAAAATTGAGAAAGGGAGCTCATTGTTATGCTGTCGACAATTCCTTTTACTTCACTATTTCCAAGCTTTGTTTTAGTCTGGCCTTCGAATTGCGGCTCTGGCACTTTTATTGATAAAATTACTGTTAAACCCTCACGAACATCATCGCCAGTAAAATTTTCATCTTTATTCAGCTTGTTTTTATTTGTATAATCATTTATTGCTCTTGTCAAGGCAGTTTTAAATCCTGCGACGTGCGTTCCTCCCTCGATGGTGTTTATTGTGTTTACAAAGCTTAGAACATTTTCCTGATAGCCAGAATTATACTGGACAGCACATTCAACAATAATTTTTGATTCTGTTTTTGTAAAATAAATCGGCTTGTGCAGAGTTTCTTTTGCAGAATTCACCCATTTTACAAATTCTATGAGCCCCCCCTCATAATGAAAAGTCTCTTTTTTTCCAGTTGTTTGATCTTCAAGCATAATTTTTAATCCCTTATTCAAAAATGCTATTTCTCTGAATCTTGTTTCCAGAACTGAGAAGTCGAACTTTGCCACCGAAAAGATTGTTTCATCAGGGTAAAAAGTTACTTCTGTGCCAGTGTCATTTTTTTCACATTCTTTTACAACTTTCATATCAGATATTGGCTTGCCGATTTTGTACTCTTGCTGATAAACTTTGCCGCCTTTTTTTACTTTTACCCTCATTAATTTTGACAGAGCAGCAACTACGCTTATACCTACTCCATGCAGACCTCCTGAAACTGCATAGCTTCCCTTATCAAACTTCCCGCCTGCATGCAATCTTGTAATTACAATTTCCAAAGCTGGCTTTTTATAGATGGGATGCATCTCAACAGGAATGCCTCGGCCATTATCTGTTACTGTTACACTTCCATCTTTGTTTAATATTACCCAAATTTCATCGCAGTAGCCGCCCATTGCTTCATCAACTGAATTATCTACTACTTCATAAACTAAATGATGCAAACCTGATTTTCCTGTGCTGCCGATATACATTGCAGGTCTCAATCGCACGCCTTCCAAACCTTCTAGAACCTTAATATTTTCAGCGGTATATTTCTTGCCTGATTGTTCATTATCGCTTTTAACCATTTTATAAAACTCTTTTTCATAGAAAAAAACCAAACCTCCTTTAAAAACCTTTCTATGCAAAAATCAATTTTTCCGACGATAAATTAAAAATCCGCTTGATTCTTGAGATTTTTGAGAGTTAAAATCAAAGAAGAAGAATGTTTGAAGAATGCTTATTTATTTCTTAATCAAGCAAGTGATGTGTAAAAAACGTGCCGCCCGAATTTGTGAATAAATACTATAAAGTAGTAATAAAAACGAAAGATTTATAAAGCCTAAATTCTAAGAAAAAGCATGGAGAGATATACAAGAGTTATGAAAACTGAACTTCCTTATGCTCTGGCAGATGGAAAAGAAGCAGTAGAAATAGCTTCACGCTTTAATGAATATGTCGCCCAAAATCACCCTGGCTGCCCAACATTAGAAGGAAAAGTTTGGGTTGATAAATGCGGCTGTGTTCTTTTTGGTTCAACCCCCGATGCAAGAGCTATTTTGGCAAATAAAGTAGTTACTGGCGATTTAGCAAAAAGAATTGGTTTTCATGTTGCAAATCATCAAGAGTTAGCCAGAGCATATAATGATGAAAAAGCTGTTGTTGAATCAGGAAATGAAAGTGAGGAACAATATTTTTTTAATAAAAGATTTGCTTTTGATAACGGATTATGGATTGTAAGCCCATATGCTAAAGGAGAAATAAACCAAGCTGCTGCTTGGAATCATCTTTTTGCCGCGAATGTTTTCGAGGTAATGGGAAGAAGAGAAGTTTTTGCAGTTCCAGATGAAGCCATAGACTATCTACCAAGTGCAAACGGACAAATTCCTATAAGATTTATTGCTCGCGGAAAAGAAGGGCTTGTTATTCCTTTAGATTGGAGTGAAGAAGACACAAGAGGATTTAATTTTCATACCTTTGATTTGAAAATTAGAGTTCCTCAAAAGGGATCAAATGGCAAAACAATGAACAGGTTTCATGGTTTAAGAGAAGATGTTCCAACTTCCGCGTTGTGTTCCTACGACGTCCTGGATGCTCTTGGCTACAGGGACTTCGATTTCTCGTCCGTGAGCTTGCGGGTAGTTTTTAATATCGGCGAAGCCGATCGCGCGTAATCTTCTAATAACCTTTATTATCTTAGAACTGCGAACTTTTGCAAAATAATATAAATCCAGATTGTCTTAAAAAATTCCTGACTATGCAGAGAGTATAGTTAGGCTACACGCACATTACTTAATGCTTATTCAGATAATTTTAAGCTATAAAATTCAACTGCGACATACGTGAAGCAGCGGTGATATGAAAAGTAAAAGTGCTATAAGTTCCGCGTTGTATGCCAACAACGACCTGAATGCTAATAGCAACAGGAACTTCGATAACTCGAACGAGAACTTGCGAATAGCTTAATGGCATAGTCAGGATTATTATCATGAAGAATAGCTACAAATATCTTTATTCAATGGGCAATCTCACTATTGCTTGGAGAAAAGCAAGAAAAGGCAAAGCTTCTAAACCTGACGTGATTGAATTTGAGAAGAACTTAATGAGAAATTTACTGGACTTGCATTACGAGTTAAAAAATAAAACTTACAAACCAAAATCCTTAACTACTTTTGTCTTAAGAGACCCAAAAACAAGAGTTATTTCCAAGTCTGATTTTAGGGATAGAGTTGTTCATCATGCAATTATTTTAGTTATAGGAAGCATGTTTCAAAAGCAGTTCATTTACGATTCATGTGCTAATCAAATTAACAAGGGAACTACTTTTGCATTGCGTAGGTTTGATAAATTTTTAAGAAAGGTTACAAATAACCTTAAACAAAATGCTTTTTGTCTTAAAGCAGACATAAAGCATTATTTTGAAGAAGTCAACCATGCAATACTGATGAGCATATTATCAAGAAGAATAAAAGATAATGACATTTTATTGTTAATCGAACAAATCCTAAATAACAATGTTTTTCGGGGGGGCGAAAAGCAAAAAGGCATGCCTCTAGGAAACTACACCTCACAATTTTTTGCAAATGTTTACTTAAACGAATTGGATTATTTTGTTAAGAATGTATTGAGAGCAAAATATTACATCAGATACGTTGATGATTTTGTAATTCTGCATAAGTCGAAGAGGCAATTAAGTATTTGGAAAGAAGAAATTGATAAATTTCTTAGGAGTAGGTTGAGAATTGAATTGCATTCTCAAAAATCAAGAATAATGCCTCTTTATAGGGGAGTTGATTTTATAGGTTTTAGGAGTTTTTATCATTTTAGGCTATTGAGAAAGAGAAACATCAGAAGTATGAAGAAAAAAGTAGAATTGTATAAGCAAGGAATAATTGATTTTTCTACTTTGAAAGAAAGCTACCAAGGCTGGCAGGCTTATGCAAGATGGGCAGATACATATAAATTAAGAGAAGAGATAAAAAAGAAGATTATTGACATTTTATGGGATAAAATATAATCTCGATTCTTTCTTCATAGAAGGAGAATGCCTATTTATTTCTTCTTTTCTATGTCTAAAACTTTCTCACTTGATTTTGCTTTCTTAACAGGTTCTTTCTTTGGCTGTACTGGTTTTTCAGCAAGCTTCTCAGCAGCTTTTTCCTCTGCTTTTTTCTGGACTCTTATAACTTCTGCTGCTTTTTTGGCTCTTGCTTCAAGATAAGCTTCAGTCCATTTAAGTTTTCGCTTATCTCTGCCAAGCCTTATGGCATTTTTTCTGCATTTGCCCGAACAAAAATAATCTATAGAACCATCGTTCTTCAAAAGATGAACTCCTTTGTAGGAATTTTCATCCCTGCCGCAAAAAACGCATTTTACCATTGCGGCCCAGTCTCCCAGGAAAATCCAGCTGATTTGGTTGAATCGCGAGTATATATCTGATTTATCATACATGATTTTTCATATTGTTGCATCATTCTATACGCTATGCTTCTACAATTTTTATTAGGCTTCAAAAGACCTATTATAACATAACCAATTCTCTCACTAAATAATTCTAGAACAGACTTGCTCCCTCTTGTTCTAAATTCAGTAAACTCTTCAGGCCATCCTAAATGAGTGTCTACAAAAACTTTTATTTTTTCATGCTCTCCTTGAGTCAAATTCACAGTTCTAAGCTTGCTAATTGCCTGATGCATTATCTGCTTGGCCTCCGTTCATAACTTCCTTTTATTCTTCTTGCTTCAATTTCTGTTTCCCTTAATGTGAGCAAATCACCTACTTTAACAGAACCTTTTACATTCCTTCGCATGCTCCTGTCTGTATTTCTTCCGCTCAAAACGCGGCACATAACTTGTGTAACTTCTCCTCTGGCGCCTGTTCTTCCAACTATTTCTTCAACAATTCCATTAACTGGCCCGTCAGAGCTGAGTTTCTCAACTTTCAAAGGGGCATTTTCTGAAGTTTTGTCTTTTATTCTCTGTTCTTTTGCCATGTTAAATTAAAAATAAATTTACTGCTTCTTCTGTTTAAGCTGAGCAATTTCTTTTTCAGCTTCGCCAGGTTTAATAACTGCAACTGCTGAAGCATTTACAGGAATGCCGACGGCAATTCCTAATTTTTGTTTAGAATCAACTTCTTCGCAGGGAATGTCCTTTTCCTTGCATAAAACTGGCAGATGAGCAACAATTTCCTTAGGAGAAACATCTTTTGCATATACAACTAGTTTTGCTACTCCTAACTCTATAGCTTTGGTAACTTCATTTGTTCCCTTGTCAACTTTGCCTGTTTTATTTGCTTTTTCAATTATTGAATAGAAGTCCATTATGGGCCTCCGTAATCCGTGATTTACTTCATCGGTTTAATATATGTCAAAAAGATGCTTTATAAATCTTTCCTGGGGTTTTTGAGATTGAGATTTTTGCAGAGTTATTTATTCTATTTTATGAAATAATTTTTTACTTGTTAAGAAATTCTCGTCTTTCTTAGTTATGGATAACTGCATTACTTGTAGCTCTCTGCGTTGCAGTTCTCCAGACAGAAAACTGCGTACAAAATGTGCTACAAGCTACGCAGTTTTCTGTATCCATATCTCCACTTCACATCAACATCATCGGTTCTTTCCCTCGGCTTAATATCTATTTTTTCCACGCTTTCAAAAATTCCTGCGTTAAACATAATCTCGCCTAAATATGCAATCATCGCAGCATTATCGACTAAAAACTCCTTAGCTGGACAATAGAATTTAGCTCCCCTTTCCCTGCACATTATCCTGCACATTTCCTGCAGCCGTGAATTACATGCAACTCCTCCTCCTAAAACTAATTCTTTTTTTCCAGTATGCGCTAAAGCTCTTTCAGCAGCTTCAACTAACATAGCAAAAACAGTTTCCTGCAAAGAAAAAGACAAGTCTTCCAGTTTCTCGCCTTTATTATAAAGCTGCTGCAATTTTGTCGCCATTCCTGAAAAAGAAACATCCATGCCTTTTATTGAATAGGGAAGTTCGAGATATTTTCCGTTCTTTGCCAGCTCCTCAATTTTTGGACCGCCGGGAAATCCTAATTTTGCATGTCTTGCAAACTTGTCAATAAAATTTCCAACACCGATATCCAGTGTTTCCCCAAAAATTCTGTATTTTCCCGCAGCATATGCAATTATCTGAGTATTGGCTCCAGAAGCATAAAGCAAAACAGGATCACTCGCTCCTGCTGTTTTGCCAATTTCAAGATGAGCGATGCAGTGATTAACTGGCACAATCGGAATTTTTATTTTTTCTGCAAGAGATTTAGCAAATTTCATTCCAGCAAGCAAACAAGGCGCAAGTCCCGGCGCATTTGATAAAGCAATCGCTTTGATGTCTATTTCATTGATGCCTGCTTTCTTCAATGCCTCTTTGTAAATAACTTCGGCAACGCGAGTATGGTGTTTTGCACTTTCAAGAGGGATTATCCCGCCGCTTTCTGTTGTGAGCATGTCTTTTACATTCGCTAATATCTTCCCTTTTTCAACAACTCCAACGCCAAAAGTATGCGCAGTGCATTCTATGCCTAAAATCATAGACAAGAAAATAATAAGATGTTTATAAGGTTAATGAAAAAAATAAGCCTGAAAATAAAAATAAAAAAAATAAAAATCGACACGGTCTCAATGCGATAAGCACTGAGTATGATTATCTCTTCTTTTTTCTTCCGCCGCGGGCCATTTTGGCTTCGCAGACATTTCCCTTGCCATCTACATAATAAAGATAGCCGGGCTTTCTCTTAACAACACCTTTAGCAATTATTGATCCCATATTATACCTCCTTTTGATTAATTTAAGTTTATCAATTTATTTTAGTCAACGTGATATTTAAATCTTTCCTTTTCCGACGAAAAAAGCAATTATCTGTTTGTTACCCTCGTTAAAAGGTATTTCTATCAATTTTCGGGATTTTTTCTTGGGTTGGACGTGAAAACGAAAAGGCCTCACGACTGCAAAATCCACGATGATATTTTTAGAATCAAGCCAGATTGCGAGAAAAGAAAATCTTACAAAAAAAGAATGAATCGCACAATTATTTTCATTTTTAAATTCAAACAATAAGTTATTTGTTTTGGAACTTTTAAACATCAATCCTCTGATTTTTCCAAAAACAGAGACTTTTTCAGCATGAACTTCGATGTGCCTGCCTTTATGAAAAATTTTCACTTTATCCATACTCCATTAAAAAAGAGAATCTTTAATAATATTGCGAATTGAGTTTAATAAGATTTTTATAGGCAAAACATCTATTACTCTTATGGTTAAAGAGGGGGTCTAAATGATTCAATTGCTATTTAATTTTAATTTTATAAAAAAGAAAAAGAGCAAAAAAACGGAATTTGTAAATTTATCTGAAGAAGATGAATCTGCAGATGTCAGTTATATTGCTGAAATTAAAAAATTGAAAACATTGAAAGAACCACCAGAAACAGTTCTGGAAGTAATTGATGCCCTTGCCAGAGATTTTTTAAGAAAAAAGTTTCATATCAGAAGAAATGCTGAATACTCTGAAATTACTGAAATTTTCATTGAAAAAAATAAACCCTTGATAGTTGAATTTTGTAGAAGAATGACTGAGGCTTTATATTCTGGAGAAGAAATAACGCATGGTCTTGTTGAAGATCTCACGGCAGATTTTGAAAGTATAATAAACCGAGAGGGATTGGGAGAAGAGCTTGGAGCAAAAGAAGACATTTTTACATCCATGATTAACAAAATCAAGATACTTGACTACGGCGAAAAAAAAGAAGGGAAAAAAGGGAAAGAAAACTATGTCGGAAAGAACACTAGAAAAGTTATAAAATCGAGGATACTTGGAAAAAAACAGGCAATCCCTGAAAAATTAGATTTTTCCATGGATGTTGAAAAATCTGCGCCAAAAGAAAATTCAAATAGCACTGCTCTTTCTTTTTTGCAGGACCAAACTCCTGAAATAAGCGAAGAAGAAGAAAGGCATATAGCGAGCATAGATGATTTAGACAGAATAAGAAGCAGAATACAGCAGAGGAAGAGAGCAGTTGAAACCCCGAGCAGCGGATGAAAGAGGGGTGAATAGAAAGCAGGGGATAAAGTTGGGAGCGTCATTAAAGTGCCTGTCGCTGATGTTTCCCTTCTTTCAGAAAAGCCCGAAGACGGACAGGCAATTACAGATGAGAAGAAGTAAACAGGGGGATACACAATTTATTTGTATTATTTTATTTCGTCATCTTTAATTCCAAAGTATAAATTTTTGTATATAAAGTATAATCAATTTTGATAAAGGGGTTAAACGTATTAAGGTCTAACCCCTTGTATTGTT
>ERZ1292640.749-Hain-H43-02um-R1-749-length-26828-cov-20_pt1 | contig 26828 bp, 19 predicted proteins | sample MGYA00564404_ERZ1292640 | MGnify/ENA primary metagenome ERZ1292640 (study PRJEB36523, sample SAMEA6512636) | groundwater metagenome | collected 2019-01-08 | study: AquaDiva: Metagenomics assemblies of 32 groundwater samples | reverse complement strand
AAGGGATTACGGCGAAGTTTTTTATACTGTCAAGACTACCTTCAGTATAAAAAACTAGCTGTAAACCGTAGCGCACGCCGAAAGCATCTCTGTGCCGAACGGCCCCAGGCTGGAGGCAGGGCACCGTGCCCGCTTGAATCGGCGAGGCCTTTCTCAAAACCTGCCAGGGCTGGCGAGAATAATTAGTGTTACCTAACATTGAAAGTATGACATTCTTTAACTGTATAAACATCTATCAGCCTCTTTTTGTTATATTCCCAGGATAATTCGCCTTTTAACCTTTCGTAACCGATGCCGCCCATTATTCTTCTCTTTTCCGGATCAGCCAGGAGCTCCAGTATTTTATCTGCAAAATCCTGTACGTTATTAGGTTCTGCGTACAACGCCGCATCTCCCGCAGAATACCTGGCCTCTTTTAAGTCAAAAGAAACTATGGGTTTTGCCATTGCCATATATTCCAGGATCTTGTTCATGGTTGATTTATCATTCAGGGCATTTTTAGGATCAGGCGCTATGCAGACATCCGAACCTGAAAGATAATTTACAAGTTTATCGTCCGAAACCCTGTCTGTAAATACCACTGATCTGCCAAGACCCAGGTCATCTTTCATCTTTTTCAAATCCTCTATAGTATCTCCGCTTCCTATTAAACTGAATAAGATATCGCTGCGCTTATGCTTATTCACAATAATGTCTATGGCTCGTATAAAATAATCTACGCCGTCCTGCAAAGCCATGACTCCCAGATATGAGACAAGAAATCTTTTTCCTGCTTTTAGCTCAGGAACAGAAACTGCCTGCCTTAACCTGTTTAGATCAGGGCCGGTTCTTACAACGAAAACCTTCCCTGGATCCAGCCTGCCTCTGGATATCGCAATTGCTTCATATGATTTATTCGTTACGATAACCCTGTATGCTGTTTTATAGGTCAGGTATTCCAGTAATAAAAGCGCTGTGTAAAAAAAATCTTTTTTATGCTCTCCGTATTTTGCAAGATATACCTCTGGACATAGGTCATGCTGGTCGAATACGAATCTTTTTCCGAAAACCCTGTAAAACATACCTATAATAAAAAATGTGTCTGGCGGATTGCACGCATGCACATAATCAAAACCATGCGTTAAAAGCGCCCGCATGCTTAATAAAAAAGTCATTATGAAACAATATGAAAATTCCATTATATAGCTTAATAAGCCTCTGGTAGAAAGCGGGGCGCTATACCTGTATATATTTACGCCTTCCAGTATTTCAAAAGCCCTTTCAGCTTTGAAGCGCGGGCAAATAACACTTACCCCGAAACCTTTCTCTTTAAAGGCCCTGGCCTCTAACCATACGCGCCTGTCAAACGGCACTGATAAATTCTCTACTAATATTAAAACTTTATTTTTTTTCTTCATAACTTCATTAAAATTTGGGGTTTTTTGAGCTTTTTCACTGCTTCTTTGAATTCTTTTGTATCATGGCCTAATATAATCAGCTCTGAATCTCTTATTGCCTCATTTATGCGCTTACATAAAAGCGATGAGATATGAGGGATCTCTTTATTTATATATTTCCTATTTGCGCCTACCAGTTTTGCCATAGCTATATTCTTATCGTATATTTTTAATTTTAAACCTTTGCCTATTAAAATCTCAGCGAGCCTTACAAGCTGGCTCTCCCTGAGATCATCCGTGCCTGGCTTGAAGCTCAGGCCCAGCATGCCTATTTTCTTCTTTCCTGTTCTGAGTATGTCTCTGGCAACAATATCTACCTGCATGTCATTGCTTCTCAATATGGAATTGATGAGAGGTATATCCAGATCCTGCGTCTTTGCTTTATAAAGCAGCGCCTTAATATCTTTTGGCAGGCAGGAACCGCCAAACGCAAATCCAGGCTTCAGGTATCTTGGAGATATGTTTGAAACTGTGTCTTTGCAGAAAATCTCCATGGCTTTTACAGGATCCAATCCTGATTTTTTTGCAATATTGCCTATCTCGTTTGCAAAGGATATCTTTAGGCCGTGGAAAACATTATCCAGGTATTTAGAAAATTCCGCTGTTTTTATGTCGCTAACAATGATCGGGGCTTGCGTAAAACTATACAATCGCTTTAAAAGATCAGCTTCTCTCTCGCTGGCCGCGCCTATAATAGTCTTAGCGGGCTTATAGAAATCCTCCAGGGAATTCCCCTCTCTCATAAATTCCGGATTCACGCATACAGCAAAGCCCTTATCCAGTTTCTTGCCTGAAGCCTGTTCTATCGCTGGGATTAAAACATCTTCTGTGGTTCCTGGTAGAACTGTGCTGCGTATTACAATAGTATAAAATCTGCCCATGTTCTTCAAGGCCTTGCCTATGTCCTCTGCCACTGACTTAAGATGCCCTACATTGATAGCTCCTGACTCCATGGATGGAGTCCCTACGCATATCATTGCCATATCTGTTTTTGCAATAGCCTCTTTTGTAGAGCTGGCTCCTGAAAAATTACCAGCCTTAACGCCAGAAGCAATCACATCATCCAATTCTCTTTCAATAATAGGGCTCTTTCCCTGATTAATAGCTTTAACCTTTTCACTATTTATATCAACCCCTACTACCTTATGGCCCTGCATGGCAAAACAGGCTCCTGTAACTGTCCCAACATAACCAAGCCCGAATATAGCTATTCTCATATTACCTTTCCATCCCTTGTCATTGCGAGCGAAGCGAAGCAATCTCCTTTTCAGATTGCTTCGTCGCTCCGCTCCTCGCAATAACATTGTTAGAGATTTTTATCTTTGTAATAAAATTTCTTTGGCCTTTTGAATAAGAGCTATTGCAAATTGTGATTGTTTTTTGTTTTTCTCCAAACTTATCAGAATACCACCCTGCAATAGGCGACTCAGAGCCTTTTAAAATATGCGAATCAAGGCCCTTGTCTATTTCCATATGCAGGGAACAGGCATGCCTGTTCCCTGCTGCATTGATAATCTCGAATGAATGACTATCTAATTGTTCCACAGAACAATCCGGATGCAGATGAAAGAATTGCTCCACAAGATGTCTTTTTTTAGAAAAAATGCTGTCTGTTATCACTATTTCATTATTATATTTATCGAATGTAATACCTCTGGCATGCGAAACCGGGTCGCTTAATCTCGTATAGCCTGTGTGATAACCGCACACCCTGTCAATCCTGCAATTCTGGGACCAGTATTTGAGAAAAGACCTGGCTTTATAACCCCATAAGAAAGGCCCTTCTATCTCTGATTGATCCAGCTTGTCAATCTTAATTGTATTATGAGCTGAAGTGCCGCGGAAATAATCCCTCCACTTGCCGCATGAATGATACAGGTACGTGCCCGGATCTATAAAAACAGGCATTTCCCAGACGTTCAGGTTTATGCTCAGGCTGTCTGCATGGCCATGGCTGGCAAGAGATAAATAACCCAAACCCCCGCAATCAAAGCTAATGCATAATTCCCTGTTTCTCATGATATAATAACCGCTTTCTGAAAAACATTTTGATCCCTGCTTAGAATCAGCTTTTTCCATTGCAGAATACTTGGCATAACCTTCATAACCCATTAACCATAGGCTTTTTTCATCCAGATAATCTCCGCATATTTTAAAATCAGGCCTGTTAAACAGGATGCAGGCTGTATTTATAAGAGAAACGGCGTTCTGCGCTTCTTCTGATACCCCGAATTTTAAAGCAACCCCGTCATCGCTGTCTCCTATGGACAGGGTTTTACCTTTTTGGCCCATTATGCTTATCAAAAATTCACCCATGCGGTTCAGCCTTAAAAGCATTTCTTCTGAAAATACAATGCTGTTCTTTCTTGCCAGAATAACCGCTATCAGATACAAGTCCATTACAAACTCATGATAATGGCTCGATTGCTCTTTATCCACGCCGTCAGGATATACCTGTCTTATCATCTCCCTCTCAAGTATAAACTTGCCTTTCTTTGTCCATGCAGAAGACGCCTTGAATACTGGAAACAGGATACCCGCCGCAAACAGGCCTGCTGCTTCCCCTATCAGATGATTATTAGCAGATGAATAACCAGACAGGTTGTTTTTTATAAACTCCGCATGCAGATATATGCTTTTCAAAAATACTCTTTCAAAATCAACATCCATAGATTTTGAATCTTTTATCAAAAAATATATCCATGACCAGGATAAAAGCCGCAAAGAAACCTCCAGACTGTCCATCCAGTTCAAGGTCTTCATAAATGGGTTTCTTGATATCCAATCATTTAATACACCAACTATATCTTTTGCTATTTTTTCATCTCTATCCAGGGCATATATCTGGGCATAACTCACAAACCACTGAAACCTGTTAGGTTCCCATATTGCCCTGATTTCAAAATCAGAAAAGCCTGCCCTGCGTTTTATGTCATCTAAAAGAGTAACCCCCCTCTCCCATTTATGGGAGAGGGCAGGGGTGAGGGGATGCGTAACAGAATCAGATCTTTTAATATTCTCTCTTATAAAATCCAGATCTTGTTTATCTATGAAAAATACAGGTTTTCTATTGTTGATTGAAGATGAAAATATTTTCTTATCCAATGAGATTGCTTTAAAATATAAAATCTTCTTTCTTAAAATCCCTATTGCCTTGTAAATAACCTCCTCGGCGCTCATAGCCATTAACCTTTTAAAATACCAATGATACAATCTCCCTCTCCCATTTATGGGAGAGGGTTGGGGTGAGGGTTTTAAAATCTCTGTCCATTTTTGAGCCGCATTATTAATTGTATAAAGTTCATTTATAGTATTAACTGAATTTTTCGCATAAGTTTCATATATACTTTTATCCTTTAATAACTCAGAAACAGCTGAAACAAACCCTTCTGTATCATCCCTGTCTATCAATCTTCCGCTAAACCTGTCTTTTACCGCATCAGAAAGGTTGTCCACGTTTGAAACAACAGGCACAACCCCGCATGCCATTGCCTCAAGCATTGCAAGCGACAAGCCTTCATGAGCCGTAGGCAGCAAAAATACCCTCGACTCATTAAGAAATTTTTCAATATCAGGCTGGAATCCGGCAAAATATACATTTTCCAGAAGTCCTATTTTTTCTGATAACTCCTCAAGGTCTTTTTTTAAACAGCCGTCCCCTGCTATCACAGCTTTCAAATTGATGCCGGATTTTTTAAGCCTGGAAATGATATCAAGAAACATGCTTATTCTTTTGCCGTGATTCAACTGAGCCACTGCGATAATGTCGTATTGCTTATCCAGATGCTGCGGGAAAAACCTTTTTGTATCTATAGTGCTGGATATTATTTTTATCTTGCCTGCTTTGATACCTTTTGATACAAGTAAATCCCTGGTGCGCGAGCCTGTGACAGTGATTATGTCTGCCATATCAGCTATTCTTAAAACCAGCTTTCTCAATAATGGATTTATGCTCTCTATTAAAAAACTCCCGCCCATAAAATTTACGCATACAGGGATATTCAGCAATTTACCTATTAAAACCGCATTTATACCGTGAGGTATCAATGCATAACCCATAATCATATCTGGTCTTTTGGATAAAGCCAGATATCCGGCTGTAAAAAATTTATATGTCCATCTTACCAATGAATTATTCCTGCAGGATCTCAATATCCAGCCAGGCATGCAATAATATCTGACTTTTTCAAAATACGGGCCTGGCATGTCAGACACATAGAATACCTGTTCCACTTCAGGCAGCATCAAGAGCGGCTTTATCTTTGCCTCTGTCATATTTTTATTTAAGGTTGTAGTAATCAAAATTCTCATTTTTGTATATCTCTAAAAAAATCCTTATAGTTTTGCACCATCTTTTCAACTGTAAAATTTTCCTCTACAGTCTTTCTGGCGTTAATGCCCATGGTTTTTCTCAATTCTTTATCATTTATCAGACATACTATGGCTTTTGCTAAAGCTTCAGGAGATTCTGCATCAACCGCAACTCCGTTAAATCCATCCTTAACCATCTCAGGCACTCCCCCTATTTTTGTAGCCACTACCGGTTTAGCGCACGCCATGTATTCAAGTATAGAAAGAGGGAAATTTTCTATCCTGGAACTTGAGCAGGCAATATCAAACGCTGGTATGATCTCAGAGATATCCTCTCTCTGGCCAAGAAATCTGACACTTGAATCCACCTTTAGATTAGATGCCAGTTTCTCAAGGTTATTTTTTTCTTTGCCTTCCCCTATCATCATAAAAAAAGCATTTGGGCATTTATTCAAAACCCAGGGAATAGCCTTTATCAAAATATCAAAACCTTTTTCCATTCTCATTGAACCTACTGCGCCTATAACAATAGAATTATCAGCCTTTTTTGCGCATGGCTTAAAAATTTTGGTATCTACCCCATTGTAGATAACCTTTATTTTTTCAGACTGCGCTCTCTTATCGGAAACAAGATGTTTCTTCTGGGATTCCGATACACACGTTATATAACCTGCAGAGGATATGCTTAGCTTGTCTGTCAATGATTTTATCCAGGATCTCCGGACCAGATTATGAGAATGAAAACCTATGACTTTTAAAGGTATCTTTACAAATATACCGGCTATCAGACAAACAGCTTGAGTTACAGCCTGGCCTGCGATATAAAGAATGTCTGGAGCTTTGTCTCTGAGCATATCAGCTAACCTGAAAATTCCTGCTGCGTCAAATTTATCTTTTAAGATATTTTCATGTATCTCCACCCCTTTTGCCGCAAGACTGTCTCCAAGCCTGCCTTGCGCATAGAGACATACTACAGTAACCCTGTATCCGGTATCCAGGCTTAATCTTTCGGCAAGATCATAAAAGACCTTTTCTGCGCCTCCGATATCCATCTTTGAAATCACAAGAACAACTTTTGTCATACTGTCACCTGATATTATTTATATGCGAAATAAACGGCCTGAACTTGCAGAAGCCCTGTTTCCGAATGTCTTCTACCTCTTCAAACACTACATGGACTCCCGGGCCAAGGTAGAACTTTGCATTTTCGATAATCTTATTCCTGTCTCTCTCGGAAAAATTATCAGCTGGGATAAATTTCACTTTTATCCTCTCAATATCTTCCTGTATTATCTGAGACTCCACAATATTCTCAACGCCTTTGAGAAGAAGGTAGCTTCCCTCCATAAGGATAACACCGCTCCTGGATACCATGAAATCAGCTATCCTGCCTTGCATTTTCTTGACTGCAGTAAAACACCTCCCGCACCTGCACGGCGTGCTGGAAATCTCAGCAAGATCTCCGGTGCGATAACGTAAAAGAGGCATTACGTAATTATGAAGATTGGTTCCAACGATTTCCATGGCTCCTGAGCCATTGCTTACAGGCACAAATTCTATGATTCCATTTTCCGGAAACACATGATAAGTTTTGTATTCACACATACCTATTGCTGCTGCCCTTTCTGTAGAGCCGTATAAATCATAAATAGCCCCGCCAAATGTTCTCTCTATGGTTTCTTTATATCCAGGTCTGATCATATCTGATGAGGTGAAAACTGCTTTTACCGAGAATATAAAAGGCAATAATCCTTCTTCTTCAGCAAGTTTTGCAAGGGCATAAATGACTCCGGGTATTGCAAATATCGCAGCCGGCTTGAAGCGGTTCAGGGCCTCGATATAATATTCCGCATTATTCCTCCTGAGGTGATAAGAAGAAAGAAGCAGCCTCTTTTCTGAAACAGAATACCGCCAAAAAGGAGGCTTCTCCGCCTCAAAGGGCACAATCTGCTCTGACCTTAATACAGCTATCCTGTCAGTCATATCTACGCCTATCCAGCGCCGCTGTCTCCACAGGAGCGCATTTTCAAAAACTACTGAATAAATATCCCTGTAAAGGGTAAGCGGCTTTCCAGAACTTCCGCTGGTAGATGTTTTTTCTACAAAAGCTTTTTTTATATTCTTAGCGGTAATATCGTTTATATTTACCCTTACATCTTCCTTTGTAAGAAAAGGCAGTTTCTTCAAATCCTCTGCATTTTTGATATCGCCTGGCAAAAGTTTCATTTTTTTGAACAGCCTGTTATAATAAGGCACATTTTCATAAGCATGGCGCACTAAACGGACAAGTCTTTCATTCTGCCATTCCTGCATCTCGGAATCAGTATAATGCTGAGTCTGTTCCAGTTCAGACAGCATGCTTCTGAATGCGCCGGACTCGCGTAAAACCTTATACATAAAGCCCCTTGCTGTTAAAAGGCTATTTTGAATAAACACCGGACTATTTTTATAAATCTTGCTTTTTAACATCTGTGTCAGCCTCTATATGTTTTTTCCATCCATAATGCGGTTTGAAATTCAGGCACATGCCCTTAAATCCTGAAATTTTATTATCCCATTCTCTTATATTTGACACGCAGGGTATGTCCGCGAGATGTGAAAATCCTTTAAATTTTGGGATCTTTATCGGATCAAATCCCATGATGCGGCTTACTGCAATATCCACAGAAGGCCAGTGGAATCCTGCTACCAGGACTCCGCATCTTTTAGCAGTCGGGTTTGTAGGCCCGTCTGCTTCTCCTCCAATAATGCCATCCACTATTACAAATGTTTTTCTCTGTTCTTCATTTCTCATTATTCCATTTTTATCTGCATATAACGCTATTCTCCAGAGATCCAGGATAGTGCGCCATATAATATCATTCCCATGCCAGTTTCCTGAACGCATTGTAGATACAGTAACACCTGTAAACTGCCTTAAACTGTCTCTTAAAGGTTTTATAAACCCAATCGCATTCTTTACAACCTCAATTCCACCCCGTAGGTGGCCAATTGGCCACCTACGGGGTGGAACTTTAGAACAACTCACATTCTCACTATAATGCGGCAGCCAATTCCTGTCCCCTGTAATACCTACCAGGTTCTTAAGAGAAAGAGTTACGCCTGCCCTCTTGTGAGTCTTCATCTTAGGTATATTTATAACCACGTCTGCATTTAAAAAAGTATTTGAGATTAAATACTCGTCCTTTTCTTTATTGTGGTGAAGGGACATGATATCAGGCCTGCATTCAGAGCCTCTGAAAGAGGCATAATCCAGGTCTCCTTTTTTAAAGGCGCTCATGGGCCCCAGATTTACCGCGCTATATCCAAGAGGATCGCCTGCAAGCTTTACTCTCTCCTCTATCTTTTCATGCTTTTTTACAACCATCTCCTGCCTCAAATCATATATCTCTATATCAAAACCTGTCTCGCCTTTGTAGAATTCCCTGATTTCGTAGATGCCTGACATAGATGCTATTTTTTCAAAATCTGCGTCATCCATAGGGCCATCAGCAATTATTATCCTGCCCTTTCCCTGCAAAGCTATATAAGCATAATCAGCCGCCGCCCTGATTAAAGAACCATGGGTCATAAGTCCTTTTGTATCTCCATTTTCGCAAAAATGCCTTACAAGATTAGGCTTTAACAATACTGTATCTCCTGGTTTCATAAAAGATCCAAAAGGATTCCAGGATTTTTTCCCAAAATTTTCTGAATCAAGCTCTAGCAATTTAAGAAGATTTCTAATAGAGCTGTATGCGTAGTTGTTTTGATCTGTACTTCGGTCATTAAAAGGGTATTCTTCAAAAATAGCTGGAGGAAAATACGGCTTTTTCTCTGAATAAGACGGCCTTTCCTGTCTGTATATACCTATATTTTTAATATCCATGCTGCCTCCCGCCAGTATTAAACAAGCTTGAAGAAAGCCTTGCTGCAAGAAAACTAGGCTTTGATACAGCCCCTGCTCCTATACAGGATAATAAAAATGGGTCTATTTCTTTATAATTAAATGCCTTGAAACTAGTCCTTGCATATTTAAAACCAGCTTGCTTTACCAGGCCCTTTATCCTCTGGTCGAATATGCCAAACGGATAACTGAAACCGAACACCTCTTTTCCCAAGCCAGCTTCTATCGCATTTTTTGAACCTGTAAGCTCTTCCAGGACTTTCCTATCTTTCAGCAGGCATAGATTCTTATGGGTTTTTGTATGGGCCTCAAAACTTATGCCAGAATTGCTCATCTCTTTTATCTCAGCCCACCCAAGCATAGGACATGGTACATGATTTTCTTTATATCCGTATCTTTTCTCCATATCTCTGATAAAACCTTCTATCTCATCTTCGTTTTTATTTACAAGAATCTTGTCTATGCGGTCAGTTTCTATGCCGCTCTCCAGCCGGCTAGATCCGACAAAAGACATTATATTAAAAACCCTGTCCCACCAGAAAATATGGCTTTTACCTATAAAATCAGTTGTAAGAAAAATTGTGGCAGGTATGTTGTATTTTTTTAACACAGGAAATGCATTGATATAATTATCCATATATCCGTCATCTAAGTTAATTGCCGCATAGATCTCTTTTGATTTTATTTCGCAAAGAGCGCCTATTCCCTCCTGCATGGATACAACTTTAAAATTATCCTTTATAAATTTTATATGGCTCTCAAAGACATCTCTGGAAACCCCCAGATACTCATAATCAGCCAAAGAATCGTATACCCTGTGATAGGTAAGTATTAACAGTGCCGGATGCCTGTAAAATTTTGCAACCTGCAGAAATAAACCTGCTATCCCTGAATAATAAAACACATCCTTCGCCAGATCTTTAAAGTCTGTTTTCTTTAATCCCACTTGAACGCTCCCTTTGTTCTCATCCAGGCATTATAAAATATATCCTGATTTTTCATATAAGGCATAACCTTTGACTGCAAAATATATAAAATCCCCGAATACGCCCCTGGCTTAAAAATCCTTACGCGGTTATGCTCCCTGGACATTTCCGTGAATCTGCTTTTCCACGACCCCTCGCCTCTCGCGAAATCAAACTCGATTATATCTCTGAAGACAGAATCCTTTAATACCCAGAACATTAAGACTGTGCCGGGAGATATATCTGCAAATCTTTCGTCATAAGCAATACTGTAGTTATAGGACCTGCCCTCGTAAAAATAGTTATACATATAAGCGACGGGTTCCTTGTTCAGGATCAGCATGGAAACGTCCAGCCAGTTATTATTTGAAAATCTTTCAAATATATCCTTGTGAAAATTTATATGATTCTGTTCTGAAAACAGGCTTCCTGCTTTATTGCCTTTCCAGCTATTTTTCTCAATCTCAGAAATAACTGTGAATATTTTCTCTTTATCCGCGCAGGAACCCATATGCCTTTCCATTTCAAAATTCAAACCAGGTTTTCCTGCATCTATTTTTCTTAATTTTGCGCAATATTTTTTAGAAAATTTATTATAAATCTCATCCTTGTTTTTGTTGAATTCTATAAAAAAAGATTTTTTTGAAGGGCCTGTAATATTCAAAAGGCCTGTTTTCTTAACGCATCTGCCCATTGCGTCCATGGTGCCTGTATATCCTGCTATCTCCTGAAGGTCTATAAAATCCCATTTTTCTTTTACGCTCACTAGATAATCTAATATCATGCTCAAGCATTCATCTTTATTGCCGCATATAATAAAATCCATCCTATCCGAGATAGATGTCCCTATAAAGCGCACAGATCTCACTGGAAGCCCGAAATATTTATATTTTTTTATCACCAGCGGGGCTATGCCTGTTAGATTTTCATCTTCGAAGATATTCAATATTAATAAATCCTCAAACTTGCAGAAATTTTTTATGCAGATGTCAATCCAGTCGTATGTCAAAAATACATTGCTTTCATTGCTTTCAGACAAAAGCTTCTGCCATGCATATTTATAAGCCTTGAATTCTTCATAATTAGAAACTTTTTTTAACTTCAGCATATGCCTGCTACCTCTTGATATATTCTATAGAGATTATCAGTCACAATATCTATCCTGTTGTTTTCAGAAACCTTTTTATGGGCATTAGCCCCTAATTCCCTGCGAAGCCCGGCATCTTTAATAAATAGGATTATCTTTTCTGCCAGAGAATCAGCATCGCCTGGTTTTATTAAAAATCCATTTACAGAATCGTCTATTATATACGGTATGCCCCCTATACTGGAAGCCACTATTGCCTTTCCTGCCGCCATTGCCTGCAAAAGCGCAACTGGGGCTACATCCTGATACGAAGGAAATGCAAATATAGATGCTTTTTCATACTCCTTTTTTAATTCATAGTCATTCAAACTGCCCAGAAAAGTGACATATTCACCCAGGCCGTTTTCCTTTATATAATTAACTGTTTTTATGTAAAAATTTTTGTCCACGATCGGCCCGGCAAGTTTTACGCTTATGCCTTCGACCGTATTTCTAAGCACATTCAAAGATTCCAGGATAACCATTATTCCCTTTGCCTGGCATATATTACCTACAAATAAAATTCTTTTTTCCTCTTCAGGCGCATTGTTAGAAGTGAAAAATATATCCGAAACAGGGTTATTAAGTTCATATATTTTAAATTTTTTAACCCCTGACAGAGACTCTACTGTATAAGGGCTGTTTACTATTATTTTATCCGAACCCCTGAAACACTTCATATAAATCCGGTCCTGCAAATCGTATCTTATCTTTTCTAAAAACCCTGCCTTTTTATTCCATGCGGCATTTGAAAGACCATGCGTGCTCACAACAATATTCTTATGGCCTGAATCCAGGCCTGCCAGCGTATAATACCCGAACATATGGGAATGGATTAAGTCAGGATTGACTCCCGTAATTTTTTTGCATATCATCTTCCTGGTCCTTGCGTAAAATGTTATATTCCCGAATTTTCTATCAATGGGTATGCCGTGTATGTGTATCCCTTTTAAAATAAAGTCTTTATTCTTTTTTATGCTCCCGCTGGCTGCTATGACATGGATCTCCAATCCCTGAAACCTGGACAAGCCCTTGATCATATTTACCACCACAGCCTGAACTCCGCCGTATATATTATTAATCTCTCCATCTATAGGATATGGCCCTAATATTGCTATTCTCATGCGCTTAACCTCTTAAATATGTCCGTCAGTATACCTGTTTTTTTATTTGCTATGTATATCAGCGGAAAGCTTAAGATTAATAAAGACCCTAATTTTAATATTACTATGAAAATATCTGATGGTAAATCCTGGCTGTTTTTTATAATTACTTCATTAAACACAACGACTGACATTATGTATAATAAGGGGATGCAGGATACGGCCAGATACCCTATTGTTTTTATGAAATCCCTGGTATATTCATTTATTGCATAAAGAAACATAACAGAACCTATAAAAAAACAAGATAATAAAAGCCCCATAGCTGCGCCTACTGTGCCAAAACCAATTTTAATAAAAACAAAGCTGCATCCAGCTCCAATAGCTATCCCGAATACATAAACTGGAATAAGAAATTTCTGTTTATTCAGAGCTGTTATAAATGCGATTGATGTAGGGGAAAACGAAACAAAAAATCTGGAAACCAGTATTATAAAAAGAGGGTACATTGCCAGACTGTATTTAGGAAGAAAATGCCTTATAAAAAATTCCACCAGAATATAACACCCTGCTATCAATACAGGAAAAATCAAGGTCATAACCTGTATGGGTTTAATTAAATATTTTTTCAAATCAATTATCCGGCCTGTTTCCCCGTATCTCTGATACATGTGAGGCTCAAATGCCCTGTTAACGCTCTTGGGAAAATACATCATAAATCTGGCTGCAAGCATCGATACGGAATAATACGCAAAATTCACATTCCCCAGCATGCCAAGTACAATTATTCCTATTATATTTGTAATGGTGGTCTCTAGAAAATCTATGGACATCATTGGAAACCCGATTTTTATCAATCTATGCATTTCCTTGAAATCGAAATCCAGCCGGGGATTATATCTTTCCTTGAACCAGAGATATGCTAGATTAAATAAAGGTATAGACACCGCTACTATATATACCCCGTATATACTCAATAACGGGAGAAGCCATAGCGTCAGAATAACGCTTAATATAGCAAATATTACATTCCCCCTTGATACAACCATAAATCTCTTAAATGAAATCAGAGATGTCTGGCAGAATTCATATATAGCTGAAATAAAAGCAAGCAAAGCAACAGTAATAAGGCCGATCGACTCTGCCTTTGATATTTTCCCGGATAAAAAAAGCGCGACAACTACCAGTATCGCAGAAAACATACCGCTCATTACAAGATTAACGGTAAATGCGGCATTCCTGGTTTTATCCATATCTTCAAGCGCATCTCTGCCCTTCTGATACGGGATCTCTCTATTCATTGCGTTAAGGCTTCCCATATGAACATATAGGCTGTAGCTTAATATAATATTAAGGGCTGACCATAAACCATAAAGCCCTGGTCCCAATATTCTGGCATTCAGGAACCCTCTTATAAAAAACATTGCCTGGGAAATATAAACACTCCCCGAAAAGAAAGATGCGTCTTTGAGTATGTCTTTTTTATCAACAGATCTCGGCATTATATTCCCTTCCCATCCTGCATATAAAACCAGCGGATATAAAAAATATGCTGTTCACGAATTCAAAATACCTCATCTCTATAAATAAAGAATTAACTATATACACCGCCAAAAAACCCCAGAATAAAATCACAAAACTGCGCTCTCTTAAATTATTCGGCCCAAGCCTTTGATAAAGCCTTATGCTTCTCCATAAAATCAAAATATATACGCACAGTATCAACAAAATTCCAACCAGGCCCATTTCTGCCATTACAACCATAAATGTATCATGTTCTTTAAGCTCGCTGTCCTGATACGGTATCCCGCTTACATTTTCAAAATAATCAGGCGAATTGTCTGAAAATTTTCCAAACCCTACACCGAATACAGGGTTTCTTATGAACATATTTACCGAGGCTATGTACAGATTCAATCTGTCATAGATGGGACTTTCATCCCTGGCCCTGTTTAGCGCGAATCCGGTTGTTTTTTCTTCTAAAAAAAATGAAGTTCCAAGAACCGCGGTTGTACATAGTATAATGAGCGCTAATGTAGCTATCTTTTGTTTTTGTCTTAAATTAAAAGCTATAATTATCGTAAAACTTAGCAGGCTAGCTATCCAGGCTGCGCGTGTATATGTAAAAAATATCGCAACAGGAGTTACTATTAACAATATCAAAGAACATAACCCCCATAACCCGGTCTTCTTAAAATTGAATAAAAAATATGCTGATGCCGCTAATACAAAACCCAGGACAGTGCCATTGACGGCAGCCTGGCCAAAAGGCCCTCTTGCCCTCCCTATGTGTATCCCAAAATCAGGATCAAGTATAAATTTAGGAAAGACCAGTTGATTTATGCTAAAATGTTCAAATATAGCTGTGAAACTCAAATACAGGCCTGCCAATATTATCAATTTGATAAATCCTTCTCTTTTTTCATGGGTTTCGTAGGAATTCTGGCTTATAAAAAATATAAAAAACGGCAGTATGTAACCTGTCAGAAGCTCCTTTATCCTGATCCTCCCATCTTCTTTAAAAATAAAGCCTGTCCATATCATAGATATAACCGCAAACATGCAGAATAAAAACATAGAATACTCAACCCATGTGAAAGAAAAAAGCCTGTATCTCTTGGTAAAAATCCCTATTATGAATATAACTGCGAGCAATATAAACAATATCCTGTCTATTGAAAAATCAGGCAATGGCAAGCCTTCTATTCTGAAAGGCTGCTTGTATTTAAAAAATAATACTGATAAAAGCCATACGTATATTCCTGCTATGAGATTTTTGTTTATTAGAAAGAATAAAAACACGCCGCTTATAAATAAAAACCCAGCTAATAACAAAACCTCTGGATTAAATAGCTTTTCAAAATTCACATAAGCTCCGCTTTTATAAAGACTTCAGTCCAATCCCATCTATGTATAGATTTCTGTCTTCTTTTGTCTCAGGGTCATAATAATCATTGTCATATAATATATCCAATTCATTAACAGGGTAATCCACGATAGCTATGCCTGAATAAATATCATAGCTGCCCTTATCTATATATGCGTCCATAATATCAACCCCGTTAAACCTTATGATCATGTGCGGCCACATGCCGCCTGCTTTTTGGCCTTTTGCGTTAATCCGAACTTCATAAATACCTGCTGGCAAAATCATTTCTTTTGTAAATGTCCCATCTTTATAAAGATTCTCTTTTACGCTAAATCTTACATCAAATCCTCCAGGCCCTGTGTCAATTTGCCTGATTGGAACTTTATTAAAACTCAGTATTTTATTAATCTCTTTTTCCGGGTAAGTATACCCGCCGGAAATTATCCTGATTAACCTGTACTTCAATTGATACCCTTCTGGGTTAAAAGGATCGGCATTTATCGCATATTCTGAAAATCTCTCAGCGGATTCATGCAAACCCATGCTTAAACAGTAATCTGCTATAGCTGTAAACAATACTGCCTTATTCTTATTGGATCTTTCAAGGCCTCTGTATTTCTCCATAGCCTTCATCATATTAGAGATTTTCATATAACACCTGATCTCTCCCAGCGTAGCTTCCTTTTTACCAAATTGCTCAGCCATTTTGTAAAACATCATTGCCTTTTTTATGTTCTGGCTGCTGTACGCCATATCAGCTGCTTTCAAATACTTATCCGCGTCGGTTAAGCGCTTGGAAAAAGCTGCCAGTGTTTTAGATTTGGACATCAAATCGCTGGCCTTTTGATATACATTGCCTGATAAATCAGGTTCTCCTGAATTAAGCAAAAACCTGCCGAACATTTTCATATAATGTGAATTTGCCGGATCCAGTTTCAAAGCCATCCTGTAGCTTGTCCCTGCCATATCCCTGAATTTATACTCAAGAGGGGATATCTGATATAACCTGTAATACACGTTTGCAAGCCCAAGCCATACCCAGCTGTCAGTATCGTTAAACCTAAGCGCCTTTTTATATTCCATCTCCGCCTTCTTTAAGCATAGCGCTGTATCAGATGCCGCACTGGATTCTTCGCCGTACAGGGCTGCCAGTTTATAATAAAACTGGTAATTCAAAGGATAGAATATTATTGATTTTTTCAAACATAGCTCTGCACTGTTCAAATCATCCCTCATGACAGCCTTTTCTGAGGCATTATAGTAAATTTCAGCTGTCAGGCACGCGCCTGTAAATATAATAAACACTAAAATACCTGATATTAAAATTGTTTTCAAAATCCTGTACGCTGAAAGCGCAGTCCTTGCTATAATAACCTTTGTGCCTTTTTCTTTCATGGAATTTATGTTGAATATGATAGCTGAAAATACAGTAAACAAAATCACATTGGCTGGTATATAAAAATTAAAATCGCCCACGCCATGAATAGCCATGCCCAAAACCCCTGTTACCAGAGCAAGGGGCATCCATACCTTGAAAGAGCTGGTCGCTATCCTGTGAGTATTCAGGCCCTTTGCTATTATCTTAAATATAATGAATATCATTGCGAGGAGGCCGAAAATCCCTGTTTCCGAAGCAACCTGCAAATAGTCATTGTGCGCATAATTCACCAGCATATTAAGGCCCTGAGGCCTGTATTTCTGGAAATTATATATAAAAGTCCCTGGGCCTGTGCCTGAAAAAAGATTGTCTTTTATAATCCCAAGAGTGCCTTTCCATATCTCCACCCTGCCTGAAAAATCAAGTTCCCTGTAACTGGAAACCCTTTTAAACAATAAGCCTGTATCCACAGTATTCAAAACAAAAATAAAAAAGGTGACCAGAAATAACCCGATTATTAACATTACAAATCTTGCCCTGCCTTTTCTAGATATTACACAGGCCATGAAAAGCATTGAGATTGACAGGGAAATCCATCCTCCTCTGGACATGGATAGTATAAATGCCGCAGCCAGTATAAGAAATATGTAGACATAAAATACCTTTTTGGCCATCTGCTTTTCTATTAAAATCATGCCTATTGAAAGCGGCGCAAGCAATTCCATAAGCCCTGCGAAATGATTATGATTGACATATGTAGCTGAAAGAAATCCCGGGTTATCCCACCATTCTTTATTTAATGCTCCCATATACTGAAGTATGCCAAATACAGCTATGGCTGCTCCAGACATAAGAATTATATTCAATATCTTTTTAATATCCTGTTCCTCTCTTACAAAATTTATAACCAGATAAAATATTGCAGCCAGTATGAAAAGCCTGGTGCATTCCATAATAGAGCCATATATGTAATGTGAATGAAAAATTCCTATAACATAAACACCAAGGAGAACCAGTATTGGCATATCGAGCGGGGTTCTTCTTATGATTATTTCCTTTGCATAAAAAAGCTTGTTTATGCCTATAAGCAATGCAATAGCTGTAAGCGCATATAAGATCAAAAATGCCCATGGCCTTACTGAGCCTCTGGCTATCGGACCAAATATAACTATTATGCTCAATAAAAAATGTATCATATTATTTTTACAAATACCTCCACCATGTCTGCATCAAACTGCGTGCCTTTATGCTGGATAAGCTCAGCTATAGCCATATCTTTTGAAACAGGGGACTTATAAGAATATTCTGAAACCATTGAATCATAGGCTTCTGCTATTGAAATAATACGGGCCCCTTTTGTAATAATACTGCCTGACAAACCTTCAGGATAACCTTTGCCGTCCATTCTCTCATGATGCTGGCTGACTATATCAGCTATCTCCTGCATCTGATTCATGGAATTCAACAGTTCTTTCCCGATCCCAGGATGTTTTTTTATAAACTCATACTCCTGAGAGGTCAATAAACCTGCCTTTAATATAACCCGCCTGTCTATGCCGATATTTCCTATGTCATGCACCAAGGCTGCCATCTCTATGTATTTTGACTCTTTAGCGCTCAGGGCAAGCGCTTTTGAAAGATCAGAGGCAATCTTTGAAACCTTTCTCCCGTGAATAATAAATGAATCCCCTGGCTTGCCCAGGGTTTTAAATACATTAAATAAAGCGCTGCACAAAACCTGCGCAAGCTGTATATCGCTGGTTTCTGAAACAGAAGCCACAGTAACCTTAGCCTCCAGCACAGATAAGAGCTCAGCCTTGGATATCCTATGATGCCCACCAGGCGTGATCAGCGTCTTTAATTTACCTGCATATATATAATTTTTGATTGTAGAAAGGCTGAGGTTAAAACATTCTGCAGCCTGCTTTGGTGTAAAATAAACCTCTGCGTCAGTCTTTTCTCTCATTTTTTTCTCCTTGTAATGATATTATCCGATTTTATATTTTTTTAACTACTTTATAGCAAGAATCCACCTGTTATTTCCTGATAAAAAATAAAAATATTAGACCTGTTTATTTTTTAGATGAAGTCTTATAGTACCTTCCGTAATAGTAATGCGGATAATAATAATTATCTCTTGAGATAGAGACATTATTAACTATTACGCCCAAAATCCTTGCGTTTACCTTATCCAGGAGCTCTTTTGATCTTTTCAATAACTCCCTGCTAGTCCTTGAGCCTTCGGCTATTAAGACTGTTCCAGTGCAGATGCTTGAGAGTATGGCTGCATCTGTGACAAGCCCTACTGGAGGCGTGTCAAAGATTATCTTTGAAAATTCTTTCCCTGCCTTCTCAAGGAAAATCTTCATATTATTAGAAGATAAAAGCTCTGCAGGCTTATGAGTGCTTTTGCCTGCTGAAACAATATACAGGTTGTCTACCCCTGAAATATTAACTATTTCTATCAGATCTGTGTCTCCTGTCAGAAACTGTGAAAGTCCTGATTTATTTTCCATGTTGAATACTGTATGAACCCTGGATTTCCTCATGTCAGCATCTACAAGAAGGACTTTCTCTCCGCTATTGGCTATCATCATGGCAAGATTTACAGCCGTAAGGGTTTTGCCTTCCCTGGGAACTGAACTTGTGATTACAATGCTTTTCGCAGAACCTGATTGATCTAAAGAAAACAATAAACTCGTTCTTATTGAACGATATGCCTCAGAAGCCAGAGAGGCTGAATCCTTTTCTACAATTTTGTCTATATCTGATTTGTTCTTTATATATTTTCCGTCAATTTTAACCCTTGGCACAGAACCCAGAACCGGTATCTGCAGTAAACCTGCTATTTCAGCTGGATCCTTCAATGTGTTATCCATGTATTCTCTGAAAAATGCAAGGCCTATACCTCCTGCCAGGCCCATTATTACAGCCAGCGCTACATTCAGTCTTTTCCTGGGTTTAATAGGTTTTTTAGGGGCCTCTGCCAGATCCTGAACGCGTACATTGTTTGTCTGCACCTGGCTTGATATTGAGGTCTCTTTTAATCTGTTCAGGACAATATCCAGCACACGCTCATTTGTTTCTACCTCCCTTTTCAAGGCATTATAGTCTATAATTCTGCGTTCCAGGGCCAGGGATTCATTTTTCTGGTCATCCAGCATCTTTTTGAACTTGGCCTCATCTTCTTTTGCATAATTATATTCGTTTTCTACTTCAGTTTTTATGCGGGATTTTATATAATCTATATTTTCAAAAAGCCTTATCATTTTAGGGTGCTTATCCTTATAAACTTTTCTATACTCAACTAAAATCGTTTCCTGTTTCAGATATTCCTTTTTTAATTCCTTTAAAATATCATTGTCAGCAAAAAGAGTCGGAAGTTTTTCTAACTGCAGATTGCCCTCTCTGTCCACTAAACTCTTATAAGTAGTCTCTGCCTCAACCCTTTTCTTCTGCGCAGCCAGATAGCTCCCGTTAATACTTACAAGACTGTCGTTTATAATATTTTCTTTATTTTCTATGGAGATTATGTCATTTTTTTCTTTATAGGCCTGTAATTTATATTCGGAATCCCTGACCTTCATTTTTTGCTTATCAACCTCTTTCTTAAGCCAATCCTCTGCATCGTTGGAAGTTTTCATTTTTAATGAAATGTTAGAATTTGCATAAACATTGGCAAATTCATTGGCCAGGCGGGCTGCTTGAACAGGGTCATTATCATCTATGTTTATCTTAAGGATTCTGGTGCCCCTCACAAGTTCAACGCGCAGTTTTTTAAGCAGGGTTTCCAGCGGGTCTTTTGCTTCCTGGAATTCAGTTCTATCTTTCAGTTTCAGGTTTTTCATTACGCTATGCGCCATGCGCCTTGACCTTATTATCTCCTGTTGAGTTTCAATATAATCCTTATAAGCAAAATAATTGGCCTCGCCCAGCTTAACAATATCCTTTACAGACAACACGTCAGGGCTTTCCGCATCCACAATTACAGTAGCTGTGGCCCTGTATACATTCTTCTGCATAAAGGTTAGTGCTGTAATGGTAGTGACTGTTATAAATAAGAAGCTTATGACTATCCATTTCCTGCGTATCAATATCGACAGATAATCCCTTATATGTATATCCTTATTGAAATCGCTGATCTGCATGCTTACTTGCTCCTTAGAAGAAACTTTCAGGCACTACAATAATATCGCCTGGTTTAAGCGGAATATCTTTTTCCTTATCGCCTTTTTCCGTTATATCTGTAACCCTTATAGGAATAGTAACTTCCTTCCCGTCTTCTGCGCGTATAACCTTGGTTCCGTTCTGGGCTGCTCCCTGTTTAAAGCCGCCTGCCATTGTTATTGCTTCCAGAAATGTGGTTGGCCTGTCTTTGGAAAGCTCATATTCCCCGGGTCTGTTCACAAAACCCATTACAAATACCTTTTCAGGATGATATGTATCTATAAAAACATTTACTTGAGGATTAACTAAATAATCTTTTTCCAAGAGAGTTGTTATAATCTTACCCACCTCGTCTATAGTAAGCCCGCTTACATGCACATTGCCCAATAAAGGAAAAGTAATCTCGCCTCTTGAGTTAACTCTTGCTTTTGTTGTAAGATCTTGCTGCTCGTATACGGTTATTGTAAGAACATCGCCTGTATCAATCTTATACTCTTCACAAAATACATTTGAAAAGTTAAACATAATGAAGAAACAAAAAAAACAAATATAAAATTTCATAACATTGATCCTTTTTTACAATACTGCTTTTGCGCTGAGTGTAATAAGATTATCGCGATAGTCAAACACACCGAAGTTTGAATTCCTTATAATGTGTTCTGCCTGTAAAGTAAGAGTGAGCCACTTCTGGAGATAATACTTAAGGCCTGCGCCTGCTGAGTAATATTTATCATCTCTCTTTTTGGTTTCAGCCCCTTCTGTGCTTTCGCGCGGATAAGTATGCTCTTCATATACGCCTGTAACAAAACCGAGTAATTTAGGTGTGAAGAAATGGTCATAGATTCCATTGACGTTGTTTAATTCATAATAACTGTTATTTTGATAGGTGGATTCATTGGCTGTCCTGGTAAATAAAAGCTTCAGAGCATCTTTGTCTGAAAATTTATGTATCATATCTGAGTAAATTACCAGCGTATTGAACTCAGGAATTCCTGAGTCCTTGTAATTTCTGAACTGAGTACCAACTTTTATAGCGGCTGTTGTCTTTGGCGTAAGTTCGCCTATAGCGCCAACCAGCAATTGATGGTAATTTGAATCAGAATTGGTAGTGCTATGATCATACTTTATGTCTCCAAAATCGTATTCCATGAGAAGTTTTGTTTTTGAGAATGTCTGATGCGTGGCCATTAAAGAATATATATATTCTGTCCTGTCATACTGGTCATAAGCAGGTGTTATATAATCCCTCTTGAAATTCTCAAAACCAAGCTGTATGCCAAGCCTGTCCTTTTGAAAATTTACAGTAATGCCTGCCCTGTTATCCTGCCTCTTCACCCTTGTAGCATCTTCAGTACTTGGCCTTTCAAATGCGCGGCTGAATTTATCGTATATATTAAAGGTAAGGTTCCTCCAGTCTAGTTCAAGATTTCCTGAAAGATAATGATTTGTAGCATTCTGCGATGTATTGTCCGCAAACCTGTTGAAATCTACATGGTAATCAAGCTTAAGAAGATTGTCGCTAAAAGGAAGATACGCAGTTACTCCAGGGGTCAAGGTTACTATAAAATCAGACTTTTTGTTTTCCCTGTCCAGAAAAACATTGTCATCATACTGGAGTTTTATCTCGCCCCATGGGGATAACTTAGGTTTTTCAGGCCTGGGTTCCTGTTCCATGGCATATAAAAATGGCGCGCATAAAAGACTTACAAAAATTATAAAAATAAATATGGGGTATACTTTTCTCATTATTGCCTCCGAGCGTCTATAATGTTTTTCATGGAGTTGCGAGGGATACAAACCTTGAGAAGAGTATACCCTATATTAAATAATTTGTCAACACTTTTTTTATCTTTTTTTAAACTATATTGTATGATTTTAACTCTTTATAAGGGCTAGTGTCTCTGCCCTTGTTTTTTGATTTTCCTTAAAAACACCTCTCACAGCGCTTGTAACTGTTAAAACACCTGATTTTTTAACCCCTCTCATGCTCATGCAAAGGTGCTCTGCCTCTATAATAACCATCACGCCCATTGGTTTTAGTTTTTTCATGAGTATTTCAGCTACTTCAGTTGTAAGTCTTTCCTGCACCTGGAGTCTCTTTGAAAGAATCTCTAGAACTCTTGTTATCTTGCTTAAGCCTGTAACCTTGTTATTTTTAGGTATATAAGCAATATGGGCTTTGCCTGTGAAAGGCAAAAGATGGTGTTCGCATATAGAATATAAAGGTATGTCTTTTAAAAGCACTATTTCATCGTGTTTTTCAGCCAGAAGCACTTCTAATTCTCTTGCAGGATCCTTTGATATGCCGCTGAATATCTCCTCATACATATCCGCTACCCTTTCAGGCGTTTTTTTAAGGTCTTCCCTGTTTGGGTTTTCGCCAACTGCTTCCAAAATCATCCTTACTGCCTTCTTTATTTTACCCTTGTCCATCTCTTCCCCCTCTCCATTTTTTTTAAAAAAATCCCGTTAATTCACAAAACGAGTATGACTTGTTTTGTGAATTAACGATTAGGACAACATTGTAAAACCTGTCTATCTATTTGCCAATGCAAAATTTCGAAAATATCTTATCAAGCGCCTGTTCAGTTATCGTATGTCCTGTTATCTCACTCAGAGATTCTATGCTAGAGCGCACATAAACACTTATGCAATCTATGGATACGCTGCTTTTATGCGCCTTTACTGCCTCATTTATATCTAAAATACATCTTCTTAATATTTCAAGCTGCCTTTCATTTGAAACACCTATGAAATCCCCAGCAGGAGCCTTGCCCTTCCATACCGTATCCCATATTTCATTCTCCAGCTTATTTACGCCTTTTAAATTCAAAGCAGATACGCGGATAAAAGAGCTTTTAGGAAAAAATTTCTTAAGCCTTTTTATATCCAATTTAACTTTCAGGTCTATTTTGTTTATAACAACTATTATCTCCTTATTATCCCTTATTTTCCTTATTATATCCAGGTCATCTTTATTAAGCCTTCTGGATCCGTCTAAAACCAGCAAAACCAGATCTGCGTTTCCTAAATAAATATGACTTCTTCTTATGCCTTCCTTTTCCACAGGATGGTCTGTGTCTGTTATGCCTGCTGTATCAATAAGCGTGACAGGTATGCCTTTAATATTCACAACCTCTTCTATTGTATCCCTTGTGGTGCCTGGAATATGGGTTACAATAGACCTGGACTCCTTTAATATAGCGTTCATAAGGCTGGACTTGCCCACATTAGGGCTGCCGCATATGACTGTTTTTATACCCTGCCGCAAGATCCTGCCCTGATTTGAGCCTGAAATTAACTTTTCTATTTCACTTTTTATTTTATCTAACCTTTTAAATAGATCAGCCTGCCTTAATCCCTTAAGATCCTCTTCTGAAAAATCTATACAAGCCTCCATGTAAGCATATATTTCAATCAAACTCTCCCTGATCTCATTTATCTTTTTTGAAAAAAGGCCTTCAAGGTTATTCAAAGCAGACCTCAGGGAAAGCTCTGTCTTTGCCTTTATAATATCCAGCACTGCTTCTGCCTGCAGAACATCAATTCTTCCATTTAGAAACGCCCTCCTCGTGAATTCACCTGGTTCCGCAAGCCTTGCCCCGTTTATAAGGCAAAGGTCTAATATTTTTTTTAAAGGAGCTATCCCGCTATGACAATTTATTTCAACCACATCCTCCTTGGTATAACTTCTCGGGCCCCTCATCACTGTTAAAATCACTTCATCAACAACTTTCTGGTGCTCTGGTGCTCTGGTGCTCTGGTGCTCTTTTTGTATAATGTGTCCATAGTGAACTGTATAAGTTTTGAATTTGGAAGATTTTTTGCCGTCTTTAGACTGGAATACCTTGTCCGCTATCTTCAGGCTGTCCTTGCCGCTAAGCCTGACAATCCCTATCCCGCCTTCGCCTATGGGAGTTGAAACCGCTGCAATCGTATCATCTAAGTAAATATTATTCACAATAGACACCATGTATCCCGTTAATTCACAAAACGAGTATGACTTGTTTTGTGAATTAACGTTTCAACTTTTGCATTTTTAAAATAGCTCATGGCATCGCCTACCAGAAACAGCGAGCCAGTAACCAGTATTAAATCTTCTTTATCCGCAAGTTTCAATGCCTTTTCTATAGCCTCATCCGCATTACTGCTTTCTTCAAGCATGAGTTCTGGCTTTTTAAAATTAGCTTTTAGTGTTGCTGTATCCTTGGCTCTGGGATTATCCTTTGCCCTGGTTAATATCATTATATCGCTTACAGCCCCCAGCATGCTGCTGACTCCTTTTACATCCTTGTCGCTTGATATCCCGAACACGCTTATCAATTTTCTATATTTGAACAGTTTCTTTATAGAACTAATCAATGCAGAAATACTGGCAGAATTATGCGCGCCGTCTAATATTATGTAAGGATTTCTACTGATCGCCTGCAGCCTTCCAGGCCATATTGCATTTTTTAAACCTTTTCTTATGTCCGACTCCTTAATTTTAAATTTATCACCCAGAGATTCTATTATACCAATGCTAATAGCCGCATTTTCAACCTGATGCATGCCTATCAAATTTAACTCCAGGTTTTTATATGAATACCCTGGCCCTTCTAAATCAAAAACCTGGCTATTCTCATCTGAGCTTACAATAGAATATTGTATATCTTTGCCCACTTCATATAATCCTGCGTTCTTTTCTTTGCAAACCTTTCTTATGGTTTCAGCAGCCTCTTTTTCCTGTCTTGCGCTAACCACCGTCCCTCCACCCTTCACCCTCCACCCTTCTCGTCCCGAGCGAAGTCGAGGGGCACCTTTTATTATTCCCGCCTTCTCATACGCAATCTTTTCAAGAGTATCCCCTAATTTATCAGTATGCTCAAGGCTTATGTTTGTTATTCCGCACGCTAAAGGCTTTACTGCATTTGTCGCATCAAGCCTGCCGCCAAGCCCTGTTTCTAAAACCACTGCGTCAACTCTTTGTTTCTTAAAATATAAAAAAGCGCATGCGGTAACTATTTCAAAAAAAGACGCCTTGCCGAAAATTTTATGTTCTCTGAATTTTTCCACCACAGGCATTATCTCTTCTACGAGTTCAATAAATTCTTCTTCGCTTATCATCCCTTCAAAAGCCGTAGGGAACGGTTTAAAACCGTTCCCTACACAATTAGGATGGTTATACAATATCCTAATTCTCTCCTTAAAATCTAAAAGATGCGGGGAAGTATACAATCCTACCTTATATCCTGCCTCCTTTAAAATATAAGCTGTAATAGCACAGGTAGAACCCTTGCCCTTAGACCCTGCAACGTGTATCGCGTTAAGCCCTTTATGCGGATTGCCCAATTCCTCTAAAATAGCTTCCATCCGCTCCAGCCTGAATGAAGCTGTATATTGATATTTAGGGATCTTTTCGAAATTTATAAAGGAGTTGATGTAGTCAACAGCTTCTTTGTAACCCATGACAAATTTAAGCAGGGCTAAGGCAGGCCTACGAAAAGACGCTCGGACGTCCCAGCGTGGCGTCCTTCGCTCCGCGCCGATTCTCGTCCCTCGGCTTCGCTCGGGACTCTAAGAACCCTGAGCCCCTTCGACTTCGCTC
>ERZ1292640.747-Hain-H43-02um-R1-747-length-26843-cov-5_pt1 | contig 26843 bp, 21 predicted proteins | sample MGYA00564404_ERZ1292640 | MGnify/ENA primary metagenome ERZ1292640 (study PRJEB36523, sample SAMEA6512636) | groundwater metagenome | collected 2019-01-08 | study: AquaDiva: Metagenomics assemblies of 32 groundwater samples | reverse complement strand
TTTATATTTTACCGTTTCTCAGAATATGGTCTTACTATACGGGGTACACCCTCTAGAGATTATACAGAACATAAATATGGTTTGGGTGACCTTTTGCCTGAACCTGCATCATTACCGACAAACGCATTACTTGTTGAACTCATGGGGCCTGGCGAACTATACAGATCGTTACAGCAGGAAGGATTAAAAATTTCTGGCATTGCAGTGACGCTTACTGACCTCCGAAATATACGAACACGTCTCTTTGACTATGCACACAAAAATTCTTTCGTAACTGGTGACATACTCGATAAACGAACATGGATAAAACTTGATAGACGGCTCGCAGGAAGACAGGCCGATCTGATTGTCTGTTCACCTGGCGGAGGCGATGTAAGTATCCCAAAATCAACACGAGTATATGCAGGATTGCTAGATCGAACATATCGCTTGCTTGGGCCAGACGGTAGACTGGTCACCGATGTTCCTGCAGAGTTTAAACCCTACTTTGATCAACTAGAGGAGTCGTGTAGAGAACACAACATTCTGTTTGAAAAAAAACGTATACCGCCCTATTCTGAAGTCTACAATGGAAGCATGATGATACAAAAAACGGAAAGATCCCCTAAAACTCTTATGAATATTTTTGCCGATATTTCCCATCTTTGAAGGCATATTCGACAGAAAATAGCAACGATTAAGATAAAAATCCTAACAATGATATATTGTGCAATGTTACACTAGAACAACATGTTGATATATAGTAAGTGTATCAGAAGCAAGCGTGGACCATGAGTATGTACCAAAAAACTTTTTCGGCCGTTTCACTTCCCTTGTTAATTTTTCATTAAGGTCTTTTTCGTCCAATGGATTGAAGTAGGTGACTTGATCCCCAAGTATTTCATGAAAGACCGGAATGTCAGATACGATCACCGGACATCCGAAAGAAAGTGCTTCAAGGGCCGGAAGACCAAAGCCTTCCATGAGAGACGGAAATACAAGCGCAGTGGCATGGGTATAGAGATTGGTGAGTTGCCCGTCGCTGGCTTGCCCGAAAAAAATAACCCGATCCTCAAGCGCGAGCGCATGGACAAACGACTTTATTTGTCGATAGAAAAAATCCTCCCTGCCGACGAACACAAGTTTTTCCTTACGATGTAGAAATGCCCGCAGCAACGTCTCAAGGTTTTTGTGCGGATAGGCGTTTCCAACATATAAATAGTATGGTTCTAAAACGATACTCTTTTGCTTATTGCTTATTGCTTTTTGTCTTATTATGGCTTCATCCACTCCCTCATACGTCACGACAATTTTATCTGAATCAATCTGAAAGTGATCGATAATTTCCTGCTTCGTCGTTTGGGAGACGGCAATGATTTTTTGTGCCCGTCTTAGGCCTACCGCAAGGGCAAGATGATATCCCAGCCTCCGTAGTTTATAAAGCGGCATTGGAAGTGTCGACGCTTTCCCCGTATCAAAATGAAGAATAGTCAGATCGTGAATTGTCACTACAAACTTTCCCGGATAAAAAATAGGGACATTAAAATAGGGAATATGAACTAAATCGAGATGTTCACCCATAAACATCCACGGCATTAATATCTGTTCGGCAACACTGTGCCAGTGTATATCAACAACTCGCCTTTCCCATCTCTCATTTGGAGGATTCCAACAATCATCACGAACGAAAACAATGTATCTGTTTGTTTTATCAAGCTGGGCTAGCTCACTTATAAGATTACGGATATATCTCCCTACTCCTGTTTCATTGATAAGCCGTGCGTCGATACCTATTCTCATAAAAATGAACGAAGTTTTATACCAAAAAGAACCAGGGAGGATACAAGAGGACTATAACGCTTTCGGTAATGCTTGTTGTAAAAAAGTTTCATCGCACCATAAAAATGCTTCCTCGTTTCCCTACGCAACTCATCGTTTGCGTGGGCCAATCCGCTTTGATGCTTCTTATGAAGAATGCATACATGAGGATAAAATTGAATCTTCCAACCGGCCTTCCGAATACGAAAGCACCAATCAATGTCCTCTCCGTACATGAAAAACGCCTCATCCAAAAGTCCCACATGCTCAATAACTTCACGCCGAACGAGAAAAAATGCCCCGGAAATACAATCGACGTCATGAATCTCCCCCATGGATTTATACCCCTGGTGATACTGCCCGAATATCCGTGAAGCCGGAAAAAATTTCTCAAGTCCAAAAAAGTACGTAAGAGACGCCCAAGGGCTCGGAAATCCTCGGTGGCACGCCGGATCCATGGAACCATCAGAGAGTTGAAGAAGGCACGTCAGCGCTCCCACGTCGATATGTTCGTCCATATAATGGACAAGCTTGTCAAGTACACCCGGACCAATCTCGGTATCGGAGTTGAGAAGCAAAACATATCGCCCCTTCGATGCGGCAACTCCCTGATTGTTTGCCGCGGAAAAACCCCTATTTTCTTTATTCCGTATAATCTTGAAATTGGAAATTGCTTCCGGGCTTCCATCGCTTGAAGCGTTATCAACGACTATCACTTCCCGCCGATCGGACTCTTGAATTGATTGCTCTATAGAGCGCAGGCATGCCGAGAGTAGCTCCCGTGTATTGTGATTGACGATAATAATTGATAGATCAGGCATTTTTGTCGGTTTCATACGCATCCCTTCCACACGTTCTCCTGAATTGAGGCAATACGGTCCCAGGTGTAGTCACGCACAATCTTATTTCTGCCATCCCGCACCATGGAATTCTTACGCGCGGAGGAAGACAACAGAACGTCTACGCTTTTTAACAACTCTTCTTTCGTATTTCCTATCATCAGTTCTTTTCCGCCGGTCACGGTCAGTCCCGCAGCCCCCTTTGTTGTGGTCACGACGGGAAGGCCGCTTGCCATGGCTTCTAATATTTTGAAACTCGTTCCCCCGCCGATCCTGATGGGAGCCAGGAGAACATCTGCGTTATGAAACTCTTCTTCAATCGTTTCCACATGCTCAAGGAGCATTCCTCCCTGACTTTTTATATATGATCGGAGATGAGCAGGCATTCCCCTCCCGACCACCCGGAGCGTCGCTCCTTTATAACGCCCTCGGAGAGACGGCCAGATATCTTTGAGAAGCCAACCTACGGCATCTCGGTTCTGCATCCAGGTAAAACTTCCGACAAACAAAAATACCGGAGCTGTGCTCTCCTTCTTTATTTTCATATGAAAAGATGATACGTCAACACCATTGGGTACAACACGAACAGGTATTTGCCCGCCTACGACCTTTCGAATGACTGCTGCATCATCCTCTGACACAGCGATAAGTTCGCGCGCACTCCTCCAAATCCGTTCTTCCCAATACCGAAGCTTGACGACATCCCAATAATACCCCGGCCTCAAGGGAGTAATCCGAAGTCGACGGACATATTCCGTGTACACCTCGTGTTCAATATTATGCGTTGCAATAACTACGGGAATATCGGTCTTAGGGAGCGACTTCCATACATACCAAGGTTCAATATGAATGAGATCATAGGAACGGGTTGCAAGCTCCCGGGCAATATTCTCCCGGAGAGCCGCGTGGTCGTAGGAGGTCAACAAGAGCGGCATAGGCCCCAATACCGATTTGATGACATAGTTCGGCTGCCAGGCATGCCCGCGATAATAGGTCAGTATTTTTTTACAAAACGGAATATCGCGTTCGTACTGCTTCTCACTCTCGGTTCGAAGAAACGTACAAAGAGTAATCTCGTGGCTCTTGCCCAGTCGTGAAAGAAGATTGTATATGCGAACCTGTCCTCCTGAATACAAAGGGTACGGCAGGATGGCGGAGACAAACAAAACTTTCATAAAGTCAAGTATCATGTCATCCTCGGGCTTGACCCGAGGATCCAGCTTTAAATAAACGCTGGATTCCCGCTTTCGCGGGAATGACAAGTCATTTGGGTTTCGTCAGGTCAATAATCGCAAATTTGTCGTTTCTGACAAGCACCGTATATCGATTGGCAAGATCCTTCGTTTCAAAATCATTGTCCGACGGAGAAACCGTCACATAGTGAGTCGCTCCCATCGCCTGTTTCTTGTCTATATCAAAACCAATCGGCCACCCCTGACGCTTGGTCTGATAGAGAAATGTCGTGTCGCCGCCATAGGGCGCGATCACCTTCGCGTCTTTCGGCAGAAGCGTATCTGCGGCTTGTCCTGCCTCAACGATTTCGGGGTGGTTTATCCAGTAAAACGAGCGAATTGTGTACCATGAAAAGGCAAGCATGAATAATACGCAGATAGTAGACAGTAGATACGAGATGGGTCGGGAAAAAATCTTATTGGAAAGAAGAAATGCAAAACCTTTTCCTGCATATACACTAATCACCGGGAGGAGAAGTATTTGGTAGTAATCATGCTGCACATTACCGCGCGCTATAATCACCATATAGAGTAATCCCCCTACGATCCACCAACGAAAAAGCCATCCCTCTTTATTGGATGGAGTGACAAGAAAGCCTAAACCCAATGGTAAGAGGCCCCAGTAACCCAAAATAATCTCCCCCAAACGCTTGGCAAACAGCCAATAAAACCATGCGCCTTTAAACCGGATGCCGCCTTCATTAAAAAGCCACGCATACACCGCTATTCCCTCGGGATACTGCAATATCCACTGGTGCCAAACCGCGAGCGGTAATAATCCAATTATCCAATAAACCAATAATCCAATAAACAAATTCAAAGAAAATCCGTAACGACGAAAGAATAGATATGGGACGGGCAGGAGAAGAAAAATTGCCATAGGCTTGACGAGAAGGGCAAGCGCCGCGGCCATTGCCGCAAGTATCAAAAGTTTCCAGCCTGTTGCTTTCATCACCAGATACACACTGAACACTGCCCAAAATACCATGAATGGATCAGGAAGAATTGAGCGGCCGTAATACACACTGTAGGGAAGGACAGCATAGACACCTACACCGGCAAGTGCCGTGAGTGCTCCGGTTGTCGGCAGCATAAGAAGATACAACAAAATAAGAGTCCCTACGGAAGCGGCGACCGTCACGAGGCGAAGAATAAGCTCCAAGGGAACGCTTGGAAAAAGCCTGCCGACGCCATAGCCGACAGATTGATAGAGGGGAGCTTCAACCATCCGCCAACCCATAGGGTTGTCCTTTCCGGAGGGGATATTGGAAAGGTCATTAAACCTCGGACGAAGCGGATCAAACCCGAACTTGACGAAGTTTCTTGCAACCGCCGCTGTGTCATTTTGCCGCCAACTATGCCAATCTGCTATTGTGCTGGTAAAACCATAAAATCGGGTGCCAACGGCAATCATGAGAAGAAAAAATAGGATAAAGGGTATAATTTTTTTCATTGCGTGATGAGCGGTTTTTCCATTTCGGTAACACTTCCACTTTCGTCAAACTGAAACACTTTTTGTGTTTGAGATCCCCTGACTACGGCATCAAAAGCTTGCTCGAGCGTAGGCCACAGGAATATCCGTATGTTTGGTTTTTGGAAAATCAGCCACAAGGCATCCGGGAGCCCCACCGGAAATACCCATGCTTCACCACTTCGGATCGGCACATTGACAAAGTGAAATTCCATTGTTTTTTGATCCCAATTATTCTCGTATGCTCCGTTCATAGCAACGATAAATCTCCGTGATTTTTCTCCTGCCTCGGACCAATCACGTTGGATTTGCTGAACCTGTATTATCTGATAAAGACAAAATATACCTACAAGGAACACAACGCTTACGGCCGCAATAGCTTTACCGTTACTGAACAAAAAAAGGTGGAGCTGTTTTAATACGACGACAAAAATAAATACGATACCGATTGACGACATGTAGCTATATCGGGAGGACATGTTCCCGAGGCCCAAAAACGGCAGGAGAGAAATGACAAAAAAGAGAAATCCGAACACGTAAATTCTCCGGTCTTCTTTACCTATATGTTGGTGATACTTCTTATAAATGTAAGTGATGATGAATCCGAGGAGGACAATGAAGAGTAGAGCGACCCCGCCATGCACTTTCATGCTACTCCTCGCCGCCTGATAAACAGGGGTTGCAATAGGACCAAAGAGTGTCAGGGAAAAATACCCTAATGCATTTCCGACGGCATTAAACGGCAACTTGAGAAGATTATAATTGTAATCTCCGCTTAACCAGTGGCTTGACGCAACATAACGGACAAGAAGATAGACCGGCAGAGGAAATAACAGAAGTTTAGGAAAACGCGCTTTTTTGAAAAAAATAGTTTTATATAACAGCATGAAAAAAGGAGTAACAATTCCTAATTCATGAAATAACAATGAAAGAATAAAAAAAACAAAGGAGGCGATAAAATACATGGGTTTCTTTTTTTCCTCCCAGGAAATATAAAAGAGGAGGCTTGCGAGGGAAAAAACCGCCGTAAATAGAAAACCGGTAGCCGAAATCCAATACACCGCTTCGGAATACCCGCTAAGAATCAGAAACAGAAATGCCGTGAGAGCAGACAGAAAAAGGTTTCGGAATATCTTTTTGGCAAGCAAAAACACAAGTGCTACCACAATACCGTGGAGAAGAATGGACACGAAATGATAGACCATCTGATTAAGCCAAAATACGGAGTACATAAAAAGAAAATAAATTCTCGCTCCCGGCCGGTAGAAAAACCCGGCAGAATCGATAAATGGCTTATACCAATCAGAAAAATTTCCGGTCGCTGCCCATCGGAACCACGTAAAGTCATCTCCCACGAAATAATTGCCCAAGATCGGGGACAACAAAAGGAACGTCGCAAGAAAAAGTAATACAATAATTGCCAGTGGCGACAGGATAAGCCTTTTACACTCGTTATATATATCCAAAGAGTTATGCTGATACAGGCGGATAGTACCCAACACAATGCCCGTGAGTAACCATGTAAAAAACGCGACCTTTGATGCTTCAAAAACGTCGATAAAAAAGGCATTCAGCAAAAGTCCGGCGATACCGGCGACAAAACCGATAATAAAGCTTCTCGCCACGGGCGAGTCTACGTCCGGTAACACTTTCCGAATGTATACGCCGATAATGATAAATATCGCAAAAAAGAATCCAAACCCTAACAATCCTACCTCAGCAAGCATTCGGAGATAGCTATTGTCAACAGCCATTCCCACGGATCCGTATCCGCTTCCAAAAAAAATATTCCTCGTAAAAGCCGCCATCGCTCTCGGCCATTCCCCCTGAAACCTGGTGGTAAAGGATAAATCATACGCGAGAACTTTTTTTAATAAATAATCTCCGTCTATAATAAATACTTCTGCCGATGTCGTTGCCACTCTTCTCTTCGGTTCATAAAAAAAATGGGACAATTTTCTCGTAATCGGCGAGAGAGAAAGATTGATATACCCTGTCCCTTGAGGCAAATTTTCACCCGTAGGCTCATTGGGCTCGACCAGAAGGACCGCGGTTTCCCCGGCCAAAGTAAACGACTGTACAATATACATGGCCGACGAGCTAGCGAGAGCATTCAGGCTTACGATGTTACCGGATAGTTGCCGCATCACCATTTTGTCGGAGAAATATGTACCCGGCACTTCTATCGAATGACCCATGGTATTGCCTGTTTTTGCATTCACGACGACATCAATCTCCTTAATCGAATTTCCGAAACGATCAAATAACCCACCGGTAACGCTTAAAAAAAACAGAGTGACGACGATAATGACGGGAATGGAAAAGAGGACGAGCTTTTTCTTCTGCATGAGAAGGACGATCCCCAGGGATATAAAAAAAGCAAAAAATGAAATCCTCGATACCGTCATAAACAGCACGATAAAACCTAAAGAAGCGGTCGCAAAGAGAAACCCCTTCCAAAGCCAATTTCGAAACCCAAAAATCAGAGACACAATAATGGGAAGAACTAATACGAGATACGCCGCGAGATCATAGTGTCCGCTGAATGTCGAGGAAACACGCGACAGAGACGAAAGTCGTATCGGGACCCCCTTGGCAAACTCTTCATTCATGGTGAGGAATGCCGGGAAACCCACATATTTTTGTCCGATGCCGTATATCGAAACCGCAAGAAGAGTTACTGTAACTACGACGGCGATATATGGGAGATATCGTTTATCTTTCATGGCTGCGTAGGCCACAAAAAATAGACTCATGTACTCCATCCGGCGCAAAAGGCTTAAAAAAGCGACGTTGGGGTATACGTCACTGATGGACGGAAAAATCAAGAGGATACCATGAAGGGTTGCGACTAATCCTACTATCCAAAAGATGAGAATCGGCAATGTCAATGGCGTCCGGAGCGTAATTTCTCTCCGCACTACGAGGAGTCCCCAAAAGAAAAGAACAAAAAGGACAATAAAATCCTCTATGCGCACATAGACCCAGGTATGCCTGATATCCAAAAGCGGCAATTTCGGGTACAGAGGAATGATAGCCAGCAATACGAGGGTACTGACCAGCATGATGTGTTCTTTACACCATTCTAATAGCTTCTTCATAGATGAGAGAGAGATCCCGTTTACCCATGATACGCCCTCCGATAATGGCTGCCAAGGCTTTTGCCGTAAGCATGAGCCGTATAGTAGCACATGAGGCCAATGAGTGGTGTTTCCGGTAAAAATACATAAGTCCCCGATAGATATTCACGACCGGTGTACGGCTCCCCTTACTACTAGCCGCCCCGGCGTGGATAAACCGGGCATCCGGACAGAAAAAGACTTCATATCCTTTCTTATTAGCGCGGTAAAGAAAATCTATTTCCTCCATATACATGAATATCCCCTCATCAAATAAACCAACATCCTCAAACGCTTTTTTCTTACCCATCAAGCACGCGCCCGAAACCCAGTCAACCGACGTTGTGGTATCAGGAGAATATCGCGTTGCGCCCCAATAGTCTCCCTTGGCAAACAGCATAAGAGCCACAACGGGGAGTGAGTAAAATGGACCGCAAGAGGCTTGGGTTGAGCCGTCCTCATTAAAGAGTTTCCCTCCGGCAAATGTCTTCTTCCTGTCCACTATAAACCGATACAACGCCCCAATCGCATCATTTTGAACAACTATGTCAGAGTTAAGGAGGAGGACGTACTCCCCTTTTGCCATTTTAATCGCCTGATTATTGGCTTTACCGTAACCCAAATTCTCTGTATTGCACACCAATTGTACTTGAGGATATTTCTTCCTCAATAGTTCGGGAGAACCGTCTGTCGAGGCATTATCAACCACAATTAGTTCAAATGAGACACCTGAACTCTTTAGGCTTGTGAATACTGAAATCAAGCAACGCTCAAGAAGCGCGCTTGTATTATAACTGGGGATAACAATGGAAATATCCATATCAGGGTGTCATTCCGGGCTTGACCCGGAATCCATCTTTACGAAAAAATGGATCCCGGCTCGGGGGCCGGGATGACAAATGAGTGACTACTGAAATAAACGCGCGAACTTAAGAGTGTAACGCAAATCTTTTGACCGGTACCGGATATGTTTGGCGGGCACTCCCCCCACGAGACTATAGGGCTCTACATCGTGGGATACCACCGCGCCGCTTGCCACGACTGCACCCTTTCCGATATGAACTCCCGGAAGAATCGTCACCCGCGTCCCGATCATCACGAAATCCTCAATCACCACTTCTCCCTCAACCTCCTTAAACAGCGGGTCGTCAATATCATGCTGCATGGTATAGATCCTCACCTCTCCGGCAACGGACACATTGTTTCCTATCACAAGGGGCCGTCTTGCCGGGAAAAAAAAATCATGAACGTAGCTAGCGCCGCCTCGCTTATACCGCCCGTCAAGAAATGCGTCATTACCAATAATTGTATTGTGCCCAATTTCAACGCCAGACGGATTATTAAATTTCGCAAGCCAATGAACGGAGCTATCCTGCCCAATACCCACCCGAAACAGATACCGGTAAAGAAACAATCTGATCGTATGACTCGGAATTAGCCCGGTAAGGGTACAAAGAAAGACCCAAAAATCGATTATTGTCCTCATAATATTTATTCTTTGTCATCCCCGACCTGATCGGGGATCCATCTTCTGGATTCCCGCCTTCGCGGGAATGACACACTAGAGTTAACTCCTCCCTACTTCCTCCAATACTTCCAATGTTTTTTTTGCCGCATCCTCCCACGTAAATTTCTTTACCTGCTCAAGGCCCGCTCTGATACGGACATTCCCCTGAATCAGATTTTTCTGACGGACTGCGGTAAGTAGTCCCTGTGCTATGGACGTTGTATCGTTGGGATCCACGTAGATTCCCGCTTTCCCGGAAATTTCCGGAAGACTCGATACATCGCTTACAACCACCGGCACGCTGTATGCCATCGCCTCAAGAGCCGGGAGTCCGAATCCTTCATAAAGACTCGGGATCACGAAACACAGTGCGTTTTTGTAAAGAACTGCCAATTCCTGATCCGGCACGAAATCCAAAAACTTCACCCTATCTTTGACCCCAAAGCGCGAGGGGGCCGCTACTATCTCATCATAGAGCCAACCCTTCTTACCGACGATCACAAGGTCAATAGTACCGAATCGCTGCTTATTCGACGCAAGAAATGTTGAAAATGCTTCAATAAGCCGGACATAATTCTTCCGTGGTTGGAGCGTCCCCACAGACAGAATATAGTGTTTTTCAATTCCGTATCTCTCCCGAACATTTGGCATTTGGCATTTGGCATTTGGCATTGTTGTTACTCCCGGGTACGTCACTACTACCTTCTCTTCCGGCACACTGTATGCCTTGATTATAGCATTCTTCGTAAACGCACTAATCGTCATGATTTTAGCGGCTCTCTTTACCGAATAGGCTGTCCAGTGGACAAGCTGATGGAGATCTTTCGGGCGGAAAAGCTCCCGGTAATGGAGATAGGAAAGATCCATGATAGACATAACCCGCGGAGTATTGGTAAATCGCGGAATATAATGCGTCGGAGAAAATACCACATCAGCCCTCGGTCGATCAGTTAATAACGCCAAAGGCAACCGAAAAAACGTCCAAAAGCGTTTCGGAGAAATCACCCGATACTGCCACCACGGCGACTCCAGCGGCATATCCGGAAGCGGCTGGCTTGGGAGATAAACCCGAAAGTCGTACGTCATACGTCGTAAGTCATACGTCGAACGAATCGAGTACATGCTTCTTAAAAGTTCATACGCGTAGCGGCCGATGCCGACGCGCTCTTTTTCATTAGCCTCATATCCATCTATTGCGATAATCATAACTAATTTCCCTCCGTTGTCATTGCGAGCGCCAGCGAAGCAATCTCATAAAATAATCTCGTCATATAAATCCTGAAATTGACTGTTCTCTTTCGTAATCAAGTCAATCTTCTTTTTCCTGGATCCTCCTTTTATTTGTTTTTCTCGTTTAATAGCTTCCTGTACGTCATTATAGGCTTCAAAATAAACCAGTTTCGTAAGTTTATATTTCGCGGTAAAACCCGTTATTTCTTGTTTATGTTCGTAAACTCTTCGTATCAGGTCGTTCGTTACTCCAGCATAGACAACTGTATTGTATGTATTGGTCATGAGATACACAAAGTATTGCTTAGAGATCATATGAGATTGCTTCGTCTCCGCCAGCTGGCGTATCCTCGCAATGACACAATTTCTTAGTGCTCTTGAAACCCCGGGTAAACAACGTGCAGCTTCGTGTTTTCAAAACCCAGTAACTGAACAACGTCCCTCTTCGTCGCTTCTGAATCGCAAAAGACCGCTTTGCACTCCCGTTTAACCCGGGCGAGACGTCTCTTTTGCACATCAAGAATAGTTTTTGCGAATGTTTCCGGATACCGCAGAAAGCTCACATCATGAATCGTCGTGACCCCTTTGGCCCCACGAAGTGGCGGATGGGCCCAATCGCTGCTCCAAAACACGTCAACTTGACCGATAAGCCACTCAACGGGCATTACATGAAGCCTATTCCATACAAACTCAAGAATAGTCGGCGGAATCGGTGCTGTTACCAATCGAACACGCGGATTGATAACGCGCACTTCGTTATAAAACTTAGTGAAACGGGAAAGCTTCCGAAGCGATGCGCCAAACAAAACATATACATTTTTCTGATCTATGAGCAGCAACTCCCGCACGATGCTCCGTACATAGGTGCCAACACCCGTCCCCTCATGAACTATTTGGCTGATATCAATTCCTATCCGCATAGCTGTTAGGATATTTCGTGTGCCATTTCCAGGCAGTCTCAATGATCGTCTCTAAGTCGGGGTATTTGGGCTCCCAGCCAAGCACCTCCTTGGCTTTCCGGTTATCCGCCCAAAGCCTTGCAGGGTCGCCGGGCCGGCGGGGTTCCAGGGAAAGCGCAACTTTTTTCCCGGTCACGCGCTCGACAGCATTAAGAACTTCGAGATTACTGTATCCCCTCCCTACCCCAAGATTGAGTACCACCGAAGCGTTCCCTTTGGCCAAATATTCCACGGATTTAATGTGCGCGGCAGCCAAATCCACCACATGAATGTAATCGCGGATACACGTACCATCCGGCGTTTCGTAATCATTGCCATAGACCGCAAATCGTTCCCTTTTCCCTGCGGCCACGTCAAGGGCAATCGGGATAATATGCGACTCGCGGGTGTGCGCTTCCCCCAAACTCCCGTCCGGAAGCGCTCCTGCGGCATTAAAATATCGCAAGGATACCGAGCGTATGCCATAAATACTCCCGTACCACGAGATCATCTCCTCGATCATGCGTTTACTCGACCCGTAGACGGAAACCGGCGCTATAGACTCCTCTTCTGTTACGGGTATATTCGTTGGGTATCCATAGACGGCGCTTGTTGAAGAAAAAATAATCGTCCGGCATCCATGCAGCCGCATTGCTTCCAAAAGATTCAAGCCGCCGCGGAGATTGTTGTCGTAGTACTCGAAGGGCTTCTCCATGGACTCTCCGGCCAAGGAAAAAGCGGCAAAATGGATGACGGCATCAAATGCTTCACTGGCAAAAACCGTATCGATATCCTGCTTCTTCCGAAGATCTCCGACGATGAGCCGTGTACTTCCTACAGCCTCTTTGTGACCAAGACAAAGATTATCAAAGACAACCGTCTCAAACCCCTTCTGCCGCAGGATTGCATTGGTAATAGAGCCTATATAGCCCGCTCCACCGGTGATTAATATTTTCATCGTTTTGTATGTCATCCCCGACCTGATCGGGGATCCATCTTTTCATTGAAATGGATTCCCGCCTTCGCGGGAATGACAACCTATATTATTGTACCCTATGTGGTTTCACAAGCGAAATGAGGATATGTGTGAGGAAAAACGCCCCTGCGTACCACGTCAGACGCTCTGCCGTAAAAAACGTCCAGGTAGCAAAAAGGGGGATTGCGAAAGCAAGCGCGCCAAGTCCCGCCCATACAAATAAAACCGGACGCCGAAAAGCTAATAATACAACTAGGGAAACGAAAAAAAATATATCCTGCGGCTTCATAGCGACCGGTAATACGCAATCGTTTTCTCAAGCCCGACGTCAAGGGGTACGTTCGGTTTCCAGCCAAGAAGAGTTTTTGCCCTCGTGATATCCGGCTTCCTTTCCCGCGGATCATCAGGAGGTAATTCTTTAAATACGATTTCCGACGCAGCACCCGTCATTGCTTTAATTTTCCCGGCCAAATCAATCATCCGGTACTCCTCGGGGTTACCAAGATTGATAATTTCTCCGTTTGTCCTATTTTTAAACATCGCTCCCATAATTCCCTCGACCAGATCCGAAACGAAACAAAACGACCGTGTCTGGTTGCCGTCTCCATAAACCGTCATCGGCTCTCCTTTGATTGCCTGATTAACGAGATTAGAAATCACCCGGCCGTCGTCGGGGCGCATGCGCGGTCCGTAGGTATTGAAAATGCGGATGATCCGGGCATCTATCCCATCACGCCGTTTATATACCATGGTCATCATCTCCCCAAAACGCTTCGCCTCATCGTAACAGGCTCGCGGTCCCACCGGATTGACATTACCCCAATACGTCTCCTTCTGCGGATGCTCTTTTGGATCTCCATACACCTCCGAGGTTGACGCAAAAAGGAATTTCGCGCCGGTTTGGCGGGCAAACTGCAGGAGATTTCTCGTCCCGATTGAGTTAACAAGTGCTGTTTCTTCCGGATATTTTTGATAGTCAATTACCGATGCAGGAGAAGCCAAATGAAAGATATAAGAAACATTGTTTAATTGCTTCAGAGGCTCTACAATGTCATGCTCAACGAGGCGAAATTGGGAATTTTTGAGCGCTTCCTGTACGTTTTCTTTCCGACCAGTCAGAAAGTTGTCAACGCAGATGACGCTGTAGCCGCTTGCAAGAAGCCTATCACAAAGATGAGATCCGATAAATCCTGCTCCCCCCGTGACCAGACACGAATTTCGATCATCCATACCCCTTATTGTACTACTTCTTCCATTCCCCGACGAGCCAGGATACCCCGGAAATGACATCGCGGATATCTTTTTGGGTAAGGTTTGCCCCAACCGGCAACGACACGGTACGCTCTCCGATAAACTCCGCGTTGGGAAACTCGCCTTTTTTGTACCCAAACGTCTTCCGATAGTATTCATGGAGATGCACGGGATTAAAGTGTACACCGCTTCCGATGTTCATTTTTATGAGCTGATCGATAAAATCGTCACGGGAAATCCGCAATGTTTCAAGACGCAGGAGAATAGCAAACAGATGCCGGGCATGCTTCGTGCCGGGAGATTCGGGGGCCGGAAGGATAAAACTGGGGTTAGCGCCAAACGCCTTCATGTAGCTGTCCCAGTGCTTCTTCCGCACAAGCCAATTTTTCTCAACTCTTGCGAGCTGATGGATACCGATCGAGGAGGCGATATCCGTAAGATTATACTTATACCCCGGCGTGACTGCTTCGTAGTGCCGGTAGTAGCGTACACTGTAACGTTTGTAGGCATCCTGAGAAAGCCCGTGAAGACTCATGATCCGCATGGACTCGGCATGCCTTTTATTGTTCGTGGTCACCATTCCTCCTTCACCGGTTGCGATATTCTTCGTGACGTAAAAAGAAAATACGGTGATATCGCCGACCGATCCGATCTTTTTACCTTTCCAGAGGGCCTCTGCAGCGTGGGCAGCGTCTTCAACCACGCAAAGCTTCTTCCGTTTTGCCAGAGCCATAATTGCTTCCATGTCACACGGCCTGCCGTGCAAATGAACGGGGAGGATGACCTTGGTCTTCCGCGTAATCTTTTTTTCTATCTCTTCGGGATCGATGTTCCACGTCTCCCGGTCCACATCGGCAAACACCGGAGTTGCACCACAATGGAGAATCACGTTGACGGTAGATACAAACGTGAGCGGTGTCGTGATCACTTCGTCGCCGGGCCCGACCCCCAGCGCTTTCAAAGCAAGGTGGAGGCCGGCAGTCGCAGAGTTGACGCCAAGGGCGTATTTCGCTCTTGTGTAGACGGCGAACGCTTTCTCAAATTGTTCAGTTTTTGGCCCCGTCCCCCACCAGCCGGATTTAATGGTATCCACGACTTCCACAATTTCCTGCTTGCCGATAAACGGCTTGCCAAAAACCAAAAACTTTTTTCTCTGCGGCTTCTTCATAGTTTTTCAATATGTAATAGAACTTACGCAGTAAACTTACATTTAGCCCGTCATTGCGAGGAGTAGAGATCCCTCACTGTCATTGCGAGCGGCAGCGAAGCAATCTCATAATGACAGTTCGGGACAGGCTCCGCAATCTCACATTGATATGAGATCGCGTCGCCCCGACGTACGTCGGGGTCTCGCGATGACAAAAGCGCCGAAGTCCTGATGAAATTACGACTTGAATCTCCGTATCATCTTTGCCGGCACACCCCCCACAAGAGTTTTTGCCGGAACGTTTTTGGTGACAACCGCCCCGGCGGCAACCGCCGCTCCCTCCCCAATCGTGATGCCCGGGAGGATTGTCGCGCGAGCACCTACAAAGCATCCCTTCTTCAATATCGTGGGTTTAGCGACAGACGGAATGTGCTCTTGTACCGGATGATTCTTGTATCCCACGTTTGTATGGGTAAGTACCATCACGTCAAAGGAGATGGTCACGTCATCGCTGATGGCAATGCGCTCAGCCGTATCGAGCGCCACCCCGTCACCCAAAAAACAATTATCGCCGATCGTAATGCCACCAATTCCCGTTCTGTAGAGGTTGATAAGCCGGATCCGTTCAATGACGGTATTTTGCCCCACTCGTGCGCCAAACACCCGTAACAACCAAACGCGGAGCGGTGACACAAACATCATGGCAAACAGGTAGTGCCAGAGACTAAAAAAAGCGTACCGTATGACTTTTCCGATACCGATTTCTTTGAGTACCGTCATAGCTTTGATTTCGACAAATATCCCTTCTCAACCAACAGTTTATGAAATCCTACGAGATTTTTAATGTATTGAAACGTATCGTGAACGAGCCGGACTGAAGATGTTTTGTCAAACCTCCTTACAAAGAGCACCGGAACCTCTTTGATAGACAGACCAAGGTAATGCGCATACGTCATAACTTCCGTATCCCAAAACCAACCGTTATTTTTGGTTTTTTTAATGACGGGAAAAATTTTCTTTCTGTTAAAAAATTTGTATCCGGTCTCCGTATCCTGAAGCGGAATCCCCAAAACAGAACGGACCAACCAGGAATATCCCCGGCTCAAAATAGAACGGTGAATACTTATGACCCCTTCGCGATAGACGCGTAAACCCGTCACGACATCCGCCTTGCCGCCCAGAATCATGCGAACAAACTCCGATATATACACCGGCGACACTTCCAGATCGATATCGACAAACCCGACTACTTTTCCTTTGGCTACAGCGATCCCATCACGGACCGTTTTCCCCCGCCCTTGGTTTACGCTGTGATAAACAGCCCGAAAGTTCTTGTTCTTTTTGACTAATGACGCTATAACCTCCCGCGTCCCATCGCTGCCTTTATCATCCACAAAAATAAGCTCGTAGGAAAATACGCTGTCATTTAAAACCGACGTAATACGCGCGACACTCTCCCGCAGAAGATTTTCTTCGTTGTAGCAGGCGATGATGAGAGAAACATCCGGATTTTTCATGCGAGCCACTTCCACAGAGGAGTATAGAGTACCTCTATGCCCTCCATTGTTGCCGCCCCTTCCACATCCCATGTTATGATTCGACCAGATGATTGACCGAGCACTTTGGCAGCCTTTATAAGCGCCCTCGTTTCTCGCTGGGGAACTTCAGCTATGCTGGAAGCAAACGTTACCTGTATGAGCTCTTTAACGCCTTTATTGTGTAACACGACAAAATCAACTTCGTTATCTGAGTAATCCTTCCAGTAGGTCAGATCGTATCGAGGGTCCCACGTGCTTCGTATATGTAATGTATGGAATACAGCCTGCTCCATCATATAACCAAGATTAGCTGATAATGTACTGCTAAAATGAGAAGAAAAGTAATTATCTATCAAATAGGACTTCTTCACTGTTTGAATTCTTTTTTTTACATTCGCAGAAAATACCTCAACGCGGGCAATAAAGAATGACCACTCCAACCATTGCATATACCGAATGACCGTCGCTTTACTTATCGTATGTCCTGTCCCTTTAAGGGAGTTTGCTAATTTTGAGTAGGTATAGCTTCTTATATTAGGGAGCAACCGTAAAAGATCTGCAAACGCTTCTTTATTACGCAACTTATACCGCTCTACAATATCCCGATCCACAAACGACGAAAGGTAATCTGCCAGAATGAGCGGCCGTAGCCCTTCCTCAACTAGCACAACCTCCGGCAGCCCGCCAAACGTCAAATACTCACGTAAAAGGTTAAGAACGTGAGCATGAGACAAGCTCTGTGTATCTCTCTCGCGAAAACGCAAAAATTCGTTCCAGTTCAAAGGAAACATGGGAATTGTTATTGTTTGGCCTCGAAGTTCTGTAGGAATCTCGCGCGAGGAAAGTTTTGAAGATGATCCGGAAAGAATTAACCGGTGCTGTGTAGTCTCGTTTATTCGCCGTGCCCACATATTCCACTGGGGTATCTCCTGTATCTCATCCATTAAAAACACAAAGGGCTGGTTGCCTTTGAGTTCTGTAAGTAAATCGGGAAGTGTGCTCAAAATCTCTGTTTTTTTCGGTACTCGCTCGTCCTCAAAGTTTATATAGACACATTTGTCTTTCCCGTATTTCTGGGCAAAATCAAGAAGAGTGAATGTCTTCCCCACTCTTCTAAAACCTACGACAGAAATTATTTTTCGGACGTTGGGATCAAAATATGAGAGTAAATTCACGTCACGGGTTCTAATTACCGGTAATGGATTATTCCACCAATTTTGAATTAAGTCGTTCAAAAGTTGTTTCATAATTGAGTATCTACGATACAATATTAACTAATCCTGTATCATATTATCAATAATACGTACGTTTGTCAATAATCCAAACACTCTTACCGAACGGCAAACACGACGTGCAGATCATCTTCATACACTTGTTTCAGGGTATTTCTCAAAAGCGCCTCGTCCACGACATAATGAAAATCATCCCGTTTCGTTTTCGGTACTAAGATGTACGATACATTGTTCGCTTGGGCCCGCGCTCTGTCCCCCGCGTAGATAGCGGCGACGTCGCCGGATCGGTCATACCAGCCCACGTTGCCGAAAAACCCGAAGAAGTTTTTTCTTCCCCCAAGCACCACCGGATCGATCATATCCGAATACGAAACAAATACGGCATCTTTTGGAGTCTCGCTTCGTATCCAGGAGATAAGCGGGGCAGTTTCCTTTGATACCAAGGGGTATGCGAATTCATTTTTTATCGGCATCAGATCGACAAATCCCGATACCGTGAGAATAAATAACAACAGAACTGCACCGATCTTCACCATAAATTTATTCCTCTGCCACAACCATACGAGCCCTACGCTTGCCAAAACATTCACGCCGATAATAAGAAATGAAAATGACTTCTGTTCAAATCCCCTCTTTCCAATCGCCGCAAAAATACACTCTGCTACAAACAACACAATAAACGGGAAAAAATACGACTTTATTTTTTTAGGAATTACGACATATCCCAAAACAGCAATCACCGGTAACAATCCCAAATTTTGCCAAAGATACCCGGCAATATTCCACGTCGGCACTGTTTGGCCCCATCCGGATACCATAGCTCCCCCAAAGAGTGAAAATGCTTTAGAGAGATATCCGGCAATCGGCAAAAGAGAGATAAATCCGACGACGCCGGCTGCAACAACAAACGCGACAAGCGGTTTCCATAATTTTTGTTTTATACCCAACAGTGCAATGGTCCCGATGATGAAAAGATACGTCATCATGTTCCATAGCAGTAAAACTCCTACCAATGCGCCGAGTCCCAGACTCCGCCGGATCGTCAAACGATTTTTTGATACGTCCTGCACAATTACCAAAAAAAGAAACAACGCCAACGCCATAGCAAACGCCAGATGCCTTTGATTTACATAGCTATTAAGCGTCACAAATAACGAAATTGGAGATCCGTCAAACGGCCCGGCAAAGGGATAGGTCGGCAGATGCCAAAAATCGGTTTTTTGCATAAGCAGCTTCCAAAACGTGAGAGAACTATTGGTGATGGTCAGGAGCACGGCAATCCATCCGACGATGGGTTTTTGCTTGGCAACAATCTGCGGCAGGAAATAGATAAGGGTAAGAAGCGCCGTAAATGACAGGATGCTTGGGATATTCATGGCCCACACTATTGGAACTCCGAAATACTCCCATATTGCCGTCCAAAAATTGAAGAAAAAATGATAGAAGAACGGCAACCCCGACTGGAACGGTGACATGAATGGAATGTTTGACCCCCATGAAAACGATCGGATAATTCCCAGCGAGTGACCGAAATCAAATACGTTATTGCTTCCGACGAAGAGTTCCCCGCTCGGCCCGCCATGGAATGTCTTCATCATCATCCAGGTACTGAAAGCAATAGCCACAATAACAAAAAGGAGTTCGTTGAGGCGCACTAAAAAAGAAGGAGGCTTCTTAAAGAACAATAAACAATAAACAATAAACAACGTTGATGCTGCGAGTGTGCCCCAGAGAATGGGTGCATCTGATTTTACGAACAAACCGGACAGGAAGTAGGTTATCGGAACAGCTATGGCTGTTCCCAAAAGAAATCCGCCGACTATCTCAAGAAGCGTAGGTAATCCGTCAAACCATTTTTTGATAATTACCCACCCCACCAAAAACGTAAAAATGAGGTACGAAATAAGAATAATGAAGTTCATACAATAATTAGGACGGCGATACAAACGATAAGAAAGACGATGCTGAAGACCAGACCTATGTTTGCAAGCTCCTGTTGTCTTACTATACCTGGCGGGGTACTTTGCTCAAAGACAAACCGGTCATTTTCAAAAACTGCAATATCTCCAAACGCGCTATTTCGCTGCAACGATGTTTTTCCGAGTGCCTCGATAAGGTCCGTTCTCTGCTTCGGATCAAAACGATAGTCAGTGAGAAAGAGTCGTTTGTAAACATCCGGAGGCACGATGACGTAGCGCACACCCATTTGGGATATTTTTTGTATAAATAAAGGATCTTCCACAAACGCACTCTCCGTGGCTAAAAAGGGGTGTGTGGCGGAGGCAAAAGCATAGTTTTCCTTTTGCGGAATCCACAACGTACGCGACGGAGTACTATCGGCAACCAACAAATCTTTTAATTGCACATACTCCTGCGGAAGCTGAGTAGGTCTTAAGTTTCCGGTAACCTGTGCGGTAAAAACCGCACGAAGCGTGAATAGCCAAAAAACAATAAAGACAATAAACATGACTTTTTTCTTGATGTGTTCCAGTGCAAACGGAATAAGAATGCTATATCCAAGCGCAACAAAAAAATAAAACTTCGTGGGGTCACGAAACATAACAAATCCCGGGACATGGGTAAACATCCATGCATATATCCCCCCAAACGGCTCATTCACGCCTTTTGCCAGAAAAGCACCAACTAACGCCAATAAAGCGAAAAATGGACAATAAACAGTAAACAGTAAACGCTTCTGTTGTTTATTGTTTATTGCTTCCTGTCCCTCTTTAATCAATAGTGAAGCAAACGCGAGCAGTGGAATAACAAGAAACTCCGGCTGCATAAAGTAGACCTTTCCAAACAAATTCTCCGGCCAGTTCGGATGCAAAAGAGACAATGCATGGGAAAAATCCGCAACACTCAAAAACTGAAGCATACCGGTACTTGTGAACTCCTCACCCAATCCTCCAGTGCCCCCGCCGGCGAGTAAGATCGGCAATATCCAGAACGCGTGGATAAAACCTGCGGTGAGAAAAGAGATTACCCATGAAAATAATGGTAGCCTCCTACGAAATGCTGCGTATAAACAGCTCATGAGCAGCGAAAGATACGCAAAGCGTAAATCAAATGTAACGAGCAGGGCAAAGAATAATCCATTTCGTATCCCTTGCTTCAACCCGTAACCCGTAGCCCGTAACCCGTCAACCGCTTGTATAAATTTCAACAAAACAAGCGGCGCGAATCCGTACGCAAGCGCTACTCCCAATTGTCCTCCGCCAAAGAGAAGCAGTATGTAGGTATTGGCGACATAGACAACCGGAGCCGCCCACGTGAACATATTTTTCCCCAGTACATAATCTGCCAGCTTTTTGGATGAATATATTGCGAGGACGAACACGGAAATCCATAAAAGTTTTTCTATGACAAACCAGGACAAGCCTACGGAAGAGAGAAGTTTTACAAGAAGCCGAAACGGATAATCTATCCAAAGCCGGGGTAATAAATTTTCACCGAACCCTTTAAATGCTTCCCAAATCGGGGGCAACCATGAAAGTGCTTTCATCTGCTCACTGTAATAAAACGGGCCATCCCCTGATGAAAAATATGCTATGTTCATACTCGCTGCTTCCTTCTTATCATCATAGCTCCATAACCAACCGCGGCAACAAACGTTACTATCGTGATTAAACCGCCCACATATTCTAATTGCTGCGGTATGTAGTAAAGCGTGAGCATAAAATCACCGGTCTTTGGGACAATCCACGAATTGGCAAATCCATTGGCTTCCTGATGATAGTAACCTTGCCGCACTCCTTTAATTGCCAAACCCCATCCGGGATCAAACCGCTGATTCAAAACAAGGACAAAAGGTGATTGAGCTCCCGTAACGGCGACCTCGTAGAGGGTAGGGTTTTTCTGAACAAATGACACGCTTGGAACTTTTGTATACGTAGGTTCGTGTTGGCTATAAAGGAAAACCGGTGAAACAATTTCATCCATTGCGTCACGGATGTCGAGCGGAGTCAAGGCAAACCGATGATACCCTGCCGCAAGCTTGATCTTTGAATTAAAGGAATCTATTTTGCCATCAATTTCAACTTGTTTCGTATAAACACTTGCGTCAGGCATCCAGAGAGTGTAATCGCCGTCACTTGGCAAAGTAACTCCAAATCGATACACGTCCTTATCCGCCATCCAAATATATGGAAGAATCGCTTTTTGTGTATCTTCAATAGTTTTTATTACATTCTGTGTATCATCAACTCCCTTTATATCACGCAGTTGGGCATCAAGATGTGCCATCACACGATTACTATAGAAATCTTTTTCGCGACCGTAGAGCGCTCCCAAAATTTCTGTTATCCGTGCAAGATGACCCTGATATTTTTGAATATTTCCGGATCCTGCGTCCTTTTTTGTCATTATTTCCGATAGTCGCGCCGCTGCCGCTGATAATTGCGCATCGATTTCGTTTGGTGATCCTTTAGAAACTTCGATCGCTTCTTTTTCCTTTCTCGTCAAGCGGTCATTGAGAAACGGCAGGATATATGTACGCACTGTCGGAAGATATATCGCCTCAACGAGCTTGCTATATTCGTTACTCTTACAAAAAAAACACTCAACTTCTCTATACAGTCCGCTTGCAAGCGAGGCTTCCTTTTCATACACATCATCCGAAGCACGCAATAAAGCATCTCTTTGGTCAGACATCCCCTTTCCGATTATATACGCATCATCTGTAGATCCCTTTTGCACAAACGTAACAGAGTTTGCCGCGTAGACCATCGGAGTGACGTTGGATCGGACTTCATAAAGCTTCCATAAACCAGAAGTAGATAGTAGATGAACAGATGAGAACTCTGCGAGCTTCTGCTCCCAGAAAGAAAGCGGCATCTTTTTTTCTGTTCCCGAGGAAAGTCTTACATCGCCGCGCCAAAGTATGTTTGTAATACCAGCAGCTTCCGAAAGATGCAGAAAAGTCTTTTCATCCCCTGATTCAATCGTTTTATACAAAAGTCTCGTCACTGCATCATCATTACTGTCATTGGCAAGAAATGAACGATTTATACCTACTCTCGGAAGAATATCCAAACTATAAAAACCCCAGGTGTACGTATCAATCGGACTATTGATAAACCCAACGTCAAGTGGTGGAACTAACAATATACGATCCTGTACGGTTGTCTTTGCGCCCAATATTCCCATCATATCCGTTACGTAGGATGGCACGGTAACTCGGGTAGAAAATCCTCCCTTAAAGGAAAATAAGTTACCCGTAAAATAAGGAAAATGGTAAAACGCGATTCCCAAAGCAACAACGAGCACAAAAATGTATTGCGCAAACTTCTGAAGTTTACTGTTACTCAATAATTCCGACAGGTAATACCCGAAAAAAATAATAATCGGAAGATATACGGTTGGAGCAAACTTATAAAAACCAGAACGGAATATCGCAAATCCCGGGACGTGACGCATGAGATAAAGATAGATGACACCGGAAGGCGGATGTGATCCTGTCGTAAAAAAAAGACCGACGACCCCGAGTGCGAGAAGAAATACGAGAATTTTTTTTTGCCTTCCGACAACCTTGCGTAGGCCCATCAACAACAAACCCAATCCTGTCGTAACAATAGGAAGAAAACTTACAAAACTCAATATAGTGTTGTTTAAATATATATTTCCGTAAGGGTGCTCTGGATTATCAAACCAGTCCGGAAATCCCCAAAGGCGCAAAATGTTACTAATACTTGCATGTTTGGATACTTCATGCTCCCAAGCGATAAGGCCCTCTATCCCTCCCCGCGCGGAAACTGCACTCGTATAGCTCCCGATCAATAAGCGCAGCTGAGGCAATACCCAATAGGCATTCAAAAGAACAAACCAAAGGACAAATACCCCTACAACTCCGAGAAGCCGTATCCCATATTTTGCAGGACTCAAAAACAAAAAATATACGCCAAGCAAAATACATGTAACAATAATTCCTCCGTAGAGCGGTGGTGATCCTCCCCCATTAAAAAAGAAAAATAATAACCCGAATAGTATTCCTCCCTTCAGAAGCGACCAGTCTTTTTCTATAGTTTTGAAAAAAATTACTATCATTAAAGGCAATGCTATATAAAGGGAAAACTTTGCGCGCTCGGCAATTGCCCACGCGCTTAACATGTAGAGGTTGTACATCCAATAAACAGGTCCAAGCAACCAAAGAGGAAAGAATTTTTTTTCCGGGAAAAAATATCGAACAAAAACATACATTGACAGGCCGATAGAAAAAAACCAACTGATAAAAGTCATCCGCTCTCCTATGGAAAGGGAGGAAAATATGAAACTGAATATCGTTTCTATCACTTGTATAGGTATAAATCCATGATACAAAGACCAATCCATACCAAAATTAATGTAAGGGTTCCATCCAAATAGAAAGTTTTTCATATGCTCTACAGCATTAATACGAAACCCGGAGTCATGTCCCAAAATTACTTCATTCCCATGAAGCCAGAGAAGCGGGGTAAGAGAAAAAACAAATAGAATGATGATATCTATCATCGCTTCCATTTTTTCATTCTTAAATTGCATATGTTATCTTTTAGCCACAATCAAAACAGTTGAAACAAAAAATGGCCAGGAAATATGACATGGTATCACTGGGTTGCAGTATTTACTTAGCCTCCAGGCAAAGGGCAAAAATGACATAGGTAAAAGTTGTACGCGCGAAAACCCATTATCCAAAAACAATTGTTTCCACTCGTGGGGGTACTTTACGTTTACATGCGTTTTATCTAAATAATTTTTCCCGTAGGGATAGGGAGAAGTACCGATAAAATATCCTCTACCGTTTAAGGATTGATTAATATTTTTTAGAGCTTTTGATAAATCAGCAATATGCTCAATCACCTCAAAACCCATAATCACATCAAATTTCTTTCGTATAGGAATGCCTTTCTGTATATCGCAATGAATAAATGGAATCGGCTTACAGAGTCTACTAGCCTGCCTAACCATAAAATCCGAAATATCACTCCCAATGACGTCATGTCCGCGATCGCGCAAAAGACTTGCCACAGCTCCCACTGCGCTTCCAATTTCAAAAATGTGTGCCTTCTTTTGCAAGATGGCACATCGTTTTTCTATGAAGTCCAACCACGAAAAATACCATCGTTTATATTTCTCTACGTCTCTATCTGACCATTCGCCGCTTAACGGTTTATAGTGCGACAAAAAATATGAATCCCATTTATTTTTTCTCATGTTTATAGACAGTTACGGTTGAATTATCCATGGGAATGGGAATATTTACAATTGACACAAATTGTTCCATACCTTCTACGTGCATGTCATTGCTTTTTGTTATCACAAAATCAGCATCCCTTATATCAAAAGGCAATTTCTTATACTGCATAAGGAAGCGATCCTGATACCATACAATCGACTGCAGGGCATTATCAAGCGGTTCAGAGGTAAACGCGGTAAGCACCACGGGCATCTTTTTTTCCAACGAAGACTCCCGGATTGCTTGGGCAATCAGATGAGCGTTGAGATATTCTTTCGTCGGTGGCCAGACTAAAGGAGTGAGATATATACGGCGTGGGTGATGAATATATGACGGCAGAACGAGATCGGTAAGCCCTCTTTTACCCATTGGCCCAATTCCCCATGAGGAGCCCAGAAAATTAAGAATCGATATGGCTATGAGGACGCTCGTAAGCGTAATTTTGCTTCCTTTGTTTCGTACTGCATATACTACCGAAGCCACTATGACGGCAAATACCGGATACAGCGGCACCAGAAATCGATCTTCTTTCCAGACGGCAACGAAGGTGAGAAATATATACGGCACGATAAATGCCGCAAGCAAGAACACGGTTTTCCTGAAATTTTTCAGGCATACAAACACTCCCAAAATAAAAACGAGAAATATATACACGGTATTTTGAGAGAGAATATTGAAGTAATACATGACCGATCGTGTGGAGAATGTATTTACCATCTCAGCGAACCGGTACTGAGCTACCCAGGTCGCTGCCTGCTGTTGATTTCGCTGTACGTACGAGATAAATTCGCTCCAGTTGGGAGCAAAATACAAAACGACCGGCACGCCTATAGCTAAGATGCCAAACAAAGAAAGATTTACAATAATCATCTTTCTTGATTTTGGTTTTTGTATCATCCTTCCAATTGCGCTTATGGCGAGCACAATCACAGGTCCTGCCACACCTACGAACGCAATCCAGCGGGTGAGTGCGGCTACGGAGACCAACAATCCTGCTATAATCGTTTCACGCCTTCGGGTGAATCCATCGCTTTGAGCGAGATACACCAATGACCAAACTATACTGGCTGTTACTGCCGTTTCTGTGTAGGAAAAATGTGAATAAAACAATGCATTTCCCAAACCGGCAAACACTATTGCCGCAATAATACCTGTCATATTGTCGAAAATTTTACAGGCCAGACGATACGTTCCGATAATTGTAGCTCCAAAAAACAAACCATTGAGAAGAAGTCCAATCGTATACGTGTGGTCGGTACCGAAAACAAGAAGCAAGAGGGCAATAGCCAAACTATAGAGAGGCTGCAAATATCCGGTTGCCGCAAGCATTTTGGGATACGTATCCAATGCGGG
>ERZ1292640.746-Hain-H43-02um-R1-746-length-26882-cov-6_pt1 | contig 26882 bp, 25 predicted proteins | sample MGYA00564404_ERZ1292640 | MGnify/ENA primary metagenome ERZ1292640 (study PRJEB36523, sample SAMEA6512636) | groundwater metagenome | collected 2019-01-08 | study: AquaDiva: Metagenomics assemblies of 32 groundwater samples | reverse complement strand
CCTCCAGCATGGCGCAGATCAAGGCGGGCAAGCTCAAGGCACTGGCGGTGACCAGCGCCCAGCGCTCGGCGGCCATGCCGGATATCCCGACGATCGAGGAGGCCGGCAAGCTCAAAGGCTTCGAGGCCAGCAGCTGGTTCGGCCTGCTGGCGCCGGCCGGTACGCCGCCGGATATCGTCAACCGCATTCAGCAGGAAACCGCCAAGGCGCTCAACAGCCCGGCGATCAAGGAGAAGCTGCTGGCGCAAGGGGCCATTCCCAGCGGCAACACGCCAGCCGAGTTCACTCGCTTGATCGACGCCGAGCACAAGAAATGGGCCCAGGTGGTGAAGAACTCGGGCGCGAAAGTAGATTAACCCCCAGGCTACGCGCCACGTTGTGGCGCTGCGCCACCCCCCTTGAAGGGGGCAACGCCAGTGGCCCGGCGGAGCCGGTTCCACGGCGTTCTGCGGTTAGCTCCCCTTTGCGTCCAGGGGGCTGCGCCAGACCGGACGGCCAGGCGGGCGCGCCTCAGACGCCCCAGACGATTTCCTTGCCGGCTTGTTGGCAGCGGCGCAGCATCTCGATGAAGGGGGTGGCGCGCTGGCGCAGTGTGACGCCTTCGAGCGGTGGCAGCTCTTCGCCGCGCGCCGCGGCCTCTTCCTCTGCCGCGCGGCGCTCGGCTTCTTCGCGGGTGACGGCCGTTTCCAGGGCGGCGATGGCTGCTGGCATCTGCTCAGGCAGCAGAATGCCCTGGCGAGCATCGATGTCCTTGCCGATGAGACCCAGCACGCGACGGCCGTGGGGCTCGAGCATGATCAGATCAGCCGCCGCCGGCGATTTGAACTTGTAGAGCATGAATGCGGTGTCAGCTCAGCGATTCGATCAGGTCGATGTAGAGCTGCATGGCCTCATCGGCCGACTTGCCCTTGAGGCCGTTCCAGGCGTCCCATTTGGCGCGACCGACGAAGTCGGAAAAGCCCGGGCGCTCGCCCTCGACGTCGCCGGCGGTGGCCTGCTTGTACAGCGCATAGATCTTCAGCAGGGTGGGGTTGTCCGGGCGCTCGCTCAGGTTCTTGGAGTTGGCGACAGCGGCTTCGAAACGGGTTTGCAGGTCACTCATGATGCGTACGGCAAAAGTTAGGGAGAGGTCGTAGTGTAAGCATCCCGCAGCCCCATCAGATGGGCACGTTGGGGCGGTGCCAGATAGGGGGCGAGCAGGCCGAGCGCATGCTGTGCGCCGCGCAGCAAGGCCGCCTGGCCATGTTCGGGCTCCAGCGCATGGCGTGGATCGCGCACGTACTCGAAGCTCAGCCAGTAGGTCAGCACCACGAGCAGGCAGTTGGCGGCGATGGGCAGTTCGCGTGCGTCGATGTCGAGCACGGCGGCCTGGCGCAGGTTCTCCAGCATGGCACGCAAGGCGCGGGTCTGGTCTGCCATGCCGATCTGAATGCGCTCCTCCAGTTGACGGTTGCGGCTGAGCAGATGGTTGAGGTCGTGATAGAGGAAGCGGTACTGCCAGACCAGTTCGAACAGGCTGTGCATGAAGAACCAGGCATCTTCCACGTCCTGTACGCCACCGCCCGCCGGCAGCAGTTCGGCCAAGGCCTGTTCGTACTGCGCGAACAAGGCGCCGACCAACTGGTCCTTGGTCGGGTAGTGGTAGTAGAGGTTGCCCGGGCTGATGCCCAGTTCGCTGGCAATCAGTGCGGTCGATGCGTGGGGCTCGCCGAAGCGGTTGAACAGCGCCAACGCTGTTTCCAGAATGCGCTGCGCCGTACGCCGGGGCGCCTTCTTCGCCATCTCAAGGGGTCTTGCGTGCGGTCGGGCGTTTGCGTGCCGGCGTTTTCTTGGCGGCTGCCGATCGGGCCGGGCGGGGTGACGTCGCCTTTTCGAGCGCCGCCAGGCGTGCTGCCAGGGCATCCACCTCCCTTGCCGTGGGGACGCCCAGGCCCTTGAGGGCGCGGGCGACCCGGTCCTCGAAAATGGACTCCAGCTTGTCCCATTGGCCGGTCGCACGGGCGCCGATTTCACTGGCCATGCTGTTCATTTTCTGCGTCGCCGTGCTCACTTTTTCCTCGGCGGCAGCCTGCGTCTTGCGCTGTATCGTCAAGCCCTCCTGCACCAGGGCCTCGAATACCTTGCCACCTTCGTGCTGGGCTTTGCTGAAGGCGGCCAGGCCGGCCAGCCAGATCTCATGGGCTGAATCCTTGATGGCATCCGGTAAGGGCGTTGCGCTGCGAGCGGGTTTGGCGGATTTCTTGACCATGGGGTGCTCCTTGGCGTGGTGGCAGGTAAACGGACTTTACCCCTGGCATGGAGGCTTGGATAGAGGGGAAAAGGCATGGAATAATTCGCTAGATAACACGGGTGGCCTGGGGCCCCCTTTTTTGACAGGGAATCTCATGATCCTCGTGACGGGCGGGGCCGGTTTCATCGGCGCCAATTTTGTTTTGGATTGGCTGGCGCAATCGGACGAGCCGGTGCTGAATCTGGACAAGCTCACTTATGCCGGCAATCTGGAAAACCTGGCTTCCCTGCAGGGCGACGCGCGTCATGTGTTCGTGCGCGGCGATATCGGCGATACGGCACTGGTGGAGCGGCTGCTGAGCGAGCACCGGCCGCGCGCGGTGCTGAACTTCGCAGCCGAGTCGCATGTGGACCGTTCCATCCACGGTCCGGAGGACTTTATCCAGACCAATATCGTGGGTACTTTTCGCCTGCTGGAGGCGGTGCGGGCCTACTGGAATGGATTGGACGGTGAGGCCAAGGCCGCTTTCCGCTTCTTGCACGTCTCCACCGACGAGGTCTACGGTTCGCTCAAGTCCGGCGAGCCGGCTTTCACGGAGCAGCACCGGTATGAGCCCAACAGCCCCTATTCGGCTAGCAAGGCGGCGAGCGACCACCTGGTGCGCGCCTACCACCACACCTACGGGCTGCCGGTGCTCACCACCAATTGTTCCAACAACTACGGCCCTTACCATTTCCCGGAAAAGCTGATTCCGCTGATGATCGTCAATGCCCTGGGGGGCAAGGCGCTGCCCATCTATGGCGATGGCCAGCAGATCCGCGACTGGCTGTATGTGAAAGACCACTGCAGCGCCATTCGCCGGGTGCTGGAAGCGGGCCGCTTGGGCGAGGTCTACAACGTGGGCGGCTGGAACGAGAAACCGAACATCGAGATTGTCGACACGGTCTGTGCCCTGCTCGATGAACTGCGGCCGAGGGCGGATGGCCAGTCCTACCGCGAACAGATCACCTTTGTAAAAGACCGGCCCGGCCACGACCGGCGCTACGCCATCGATGCGCACAAGCTGGAGCGCGAACTGGGCTGGAAGCCGGCGGAAACCTTCGACACCGGGATTCGCAAGACTGTGCAGTGGTATCTCGACAACCAGGCATGGGTCGCCGGCGTCACCAGTGGCAGCTACCGTCAGTGGGTCGAACGGCACTACGCCTGATATCGACATGAAAATCCTCCTTCTGGGCAAGAGCGGCCAGGTCGGCTGGGAACTGCAGCGCGCCTTGAGCGTGCTGGGCGAGGTGGTGGCGTTGGACCGTCACGGCACCGAAGGTTTGTGCGGCGATCTGAGCGACTTGCCGGGTTTGGCGCAAACCGTGCGGCGCGTGCAGCCCCAGGTCATCGTCAATGCCGCGGCGCACACAGCGGTGGACAAGGCCGAGAGCGAGCCGGAGAGGGCGCGCACCCTGAATGCGCTGGCACCCGGTGTGCTGGCGCGTGAAGCACAGCAGCTCGGAGCCTGGTTGGTGCACTACAGCACCGACTATGTGTTCGATGGCAGTGGCAGCCGGCCGTGGCGAGAGACCGATCGATCGAATCCGCTGAGCGTGTATGGCCAGACCAAGCTGGAGGGGGAGCAGCTGATCCTGGCCAGTGCTTGTCGGCATCTTATTTTCCGGACCAGCTGGGTCTATGCCGCACGCGGTGGAAATTTTGCCAAGACCATGCTGCGCCTGGCTCGCGAACGTGAGCAGCTGTCGGTGATTGATGACCAGATCGGTGCGCCGACGGGCGCCGACCTGCTGGCCGATGTCACGGCCCATGCCCTGCGACAGATACTGCCGCCGGTTGGACATAACTACCTGGTTCAACCCGGGATCTACCACTTGGCCGCAGGCGGTGAGACTTCCTGGCACGGTTATGCTTGCTTTGTGCTGGACGCCGCCCGCAAGGCGGGGCAGGATTTACGGGTGGGGTCGGACAAAGTGTTGCCGATTCCAAGCTCGGCCTATCCCACACCAGCGCGCCGGCCGAACAACTCGCGGCTTGACACCGGCAAGTTGTGCGCGACCTTTGGTTTAAGCTTGCCCGACTGGCGGCAGGGCGTGGCGCGCATGCTGACAGAAATCCTCTGAACTTTCATACCATGACACAACGCAAAGGCATCATCCTCGCTGGCGGCTCCGGTACGCGCCTGCACCCGGCTACGCTGGCCATGAGCAAGCAACTGCTGCCGGTGTACGACAAGCCCATGATCTACTACCCGCTGAGCACCCTGATGCTGGCGGGCATGCGCGACATCCTGATCATCAGCACGCCGCAGGATACGCCGCGTTTCCAGCAGTTGCTGGGTGACGGCAGCCAGTGGGGGGTGAACCTGCAATACGCCGTGCAACCTTCCCCGGACGGCCTGGCGCAAGCGTTCATCATCGGCGAAAAATTTGTCGGTAACAGCACCAGCGCACTGGTGCTTGGTGACAATATTTTTCATGGCCATGATTTCCAGGGCTTGCTGGCCGAGGCGGATGCAAGAACCCAGGGCGCCACGGTGTTTGCCTACCATGTGCAGGACCCCGAGCGCTACGGCGTGGTGGCCTTTGATGCGCAGGGCAAGGCCAGCAGCATTGAGGAAAAGCCAGTCCAACCCAAGAGCAACTACGCTGTCACCGGCCTGTATTTCTACGACAACCAGGTGGTGGACATTGCCAAGTCGGTCAAGCCGAGTGCCCGCGGCGAGCTGGAGATCACCACCGTCAACCAACGGTACCTTGAGCAGGGCGAACTCAGTGTGCAGATCATGAAACGTGGTTATGCCTGGCTGGATACCGGGACGCATGAGAGTCTGCTGGAGGCCAGCCAGTTCATTGCGACCCTGGAACACCGCCAAGGTCTGAAGATCGCATGCCCGGAGGAGGTTGCCTGGCGCAATGGCTGGGTCACCAGTGAGCAGTTGCAGAAACTGGCGCAGCCACTGGCCAAGAACGGGTATGGTCAATACCTGCTGCATCTGCTGACGGACAGGGTCGTGGTTTAAGAGCAAGGGACTACCTGTGAACGTTATTTCGACAGCCATCCCGGACGTCCTCATCATCGAACCCAAGGTGTTCGGCGATGCGCGTGGATTTTTTTTCGAGAGCTTCAATCAGCGCGCCTTCAACCAGGCCGTAGGGCAGAAGGTCGAGTTTGTGCAGGACAATCACAGCCGCTCCAGCCGCGGTGTACTGCGCGGGTTGCACTACCAGATCCGCCAGCCGCAAGGCAAGCTGGTCCGCGTGGTGCGCGGGGCCGTCTTCGACGTGGCGGTGGATGTGCGCAAATCGTCTCCCACTTTCGGTCGCTGGGTCGGGGTGGCGCTGACGGAAGACAACCACCGCCAGTTGTGGGTGCCGCCCGGGTTTGCGCATGGTTTTGTCGTTACAAGCGAGTCGGCCGACTTCCTTTACAAAACCACGGACTACTATGCGCCTGAGCATGAGCGCTGTATCGTCTGGAACGACGAGACGATCGGTATCGAGTGGCCGCTGGATGCCGCGCCGCAGCTTTCGGCCAAGGACCAAATGGGGCAACCGTTGGCTACCGCTGAGGTGTTTGCGTGAATCACGCCTCGCTTCCTGCGGTCCATCCCGTCATCCTCTGTGGCGGAAGCGGTACCCGTCTCTGGCCGTTGTCACGCAAGGCATTTCCCAAGCAGTTCATCCCTTTGCTGGGAGATAGGTCGCTGTTGCAGCTCACGTTGGAGCGCGTGGCACCACTGGCAAAGGAGGCAGGTATCACTTGTGTGGCGGCGGAGGAGCATCGTTTCCTGGTGGCCGATGTGGCTGCACAGGCGGGCCTGCAGGTGCGCCAGATCCTTGAGCCGCAGGCGCGGAACACGGCCGCAGCCATGGCGCTGGCCGCGTTGGTGGCGCCGGCGGATGCGTTGTTGCTCTTTTGCCCGGCTGATCACCATATTCCTGATGGGGCGGCATTTGCCGACATGGTGCGGCAAGCGGTTCCGTCCGCATTGGCCGGCCACTTGGTGACGTTCGGTGTCCTGCCCAGTTTCCCGAGCACGGCGTACGGCTACATTCAGAAAGGCCAGCCGGCGCGGGAAGGTGGCTACCGGGTCGAGCGCTTCGTGGAGAAACCCGCGCAGGACAAGGCGGTGGAGTTTCTGGCCAGTGGGCAGTATTTGTGGAATGCAGGGATTTTCATGGGGCAGGCCCAGGCTTGGCTCGATGCCTTGCAGGTGCACGCCCCCGACATCCTGGATGCCTGCCGCCTGTCCATGCGACAACCCCAGTACGACGGTCATTTCGTCCGACCGGATGCACAGGCATTTGCCGGCTGCCGCAGCCAATCGATCGACTATGCCGTGATGGAGCGGGCCGCCAACGTTTGCGTATTTCCTTTTGCCGGCATCTGGAGCGATGTGGGCAGCTGGAATGCCGTTGCCGCGCTGGCCGAACCGGATGCTTCGGGCAACCGCAGCGGCGGAGAGGTCCAGTACGCCCACCACCTGAATGCACGCGATACCTATATCCATGCGGCGGGCGAACGCCCCGTGGTAGCGCTTGGAACAAGCAGGTTGTTGGTCATTGACACGCCAGATGCATTGCTGGTGGTGGATGTGGCGCATGCCGAAGCGGTCAAGGAAGTGGTGGCCAAGCTGGAAGCGCTGGATGCCTCGCAGGCAGTGCAGCACCGCCGCGTGGCGCGCCCCTGGGGGTGGTATGACAGCGTCGATTTGGGGGCGCGTCATCAGGTCAAACGCATCACCGTCAAGCCGGGGGCTGCCCTGTCGTTGCAGATGCATCACCATCGCGCCGAACATTGGGTGGTGGTCAGCGGAATGGCCGAGGTGACGAATGGCGACAAGGTCATGGTGCTGGGCGAGAACCAGAGTACCTACATCCCCCAGGGACAGGTGCATCGCCTGTCCAATCCGGGCAAGATCCCGCTTGAAATTGTCGAAGTGCAAAGCGGCAGCTATCTCGGAGAGGATGACATTGTCCGGTTTGACGACAGCTATGGCAGAAGCTAATGGCAATAGCAAGAGGCTTGTGCCGTTTCCTTTTTCGCGAACTTGGCTTTTGAGGGGGGCGGGGTGAAGTCCATCTGCTTTGTTGCAACCAGCCCTTTCGCCGTCAACGCCTTTTTGCTTGGGCATCTCCATATGCTTTCGCAATATTTTCGGATTACGCTTTGCGTCAACACGGATGAATATCCCTTGTCACGGCTCATTGATGCGCGAGTTCATGTGCTCCATGTGCCGATTGAAAGAAAGATATCTCTGTTCAATGATTTCTTGGCATTGCTTCGCTTGATGGCAATCTTTCGAAGATCCGATTTCGATGTCGTGCACAGCATTACTCCCAAGGGCGGGGCGCTGGCAATGCTCGCGAGTTTTTTATGCCGTATTCCGAATCGGATTCACACTTTCACAGGGCAGGTGTGGGTTACCCGATCTGGTGTCATTCGGAGTCTGCTGAAATTTATTGATCGTCTCATCGTAGGCTGGGCCACTACGGTTCTCTCGGACAGTGCTTCGCAAAGCAGGTTTCTTGAGAGAGAGTTGGGGTTGCCTGCTGGCCGGGTCGGGATGTTGGGTGATGGTTCGATTGCCGGAGTGGACGTCGAACGATTCCGCCCCAACGAGGAGCGGCGCAGGAACATCCGCCAACGATTGAACGTTGGACATGATGCATTTGTGTTTTTGTTCGTTGGGCGCATTGCGCGAGACAAGGGCGTATTTGATTTGGTCGACGCTTTTCGACGGCTCAGCCGAAGTCGTGCCGGCCTTTCCTTGTGGATGGTTGGGCCGGATGAGGAGCAACTGGTGTCAGAGCTCCAGTCCTTGGCTGGAGACGCCGGCGCATCGATTCGCTGGGTTGGGCCATCAACCGAGCCGGAGGCATACATGGCGGGAGCCGATTTGCTGGTGCTTCCCAGCTACCGAGAGGGTTTTGGACTTGTCGTGGTGGAGGCGGCTGGATGCGAGCTTCCAACGCTGGCGTACGAAATTGATGGGGTTGTTGATGCCGTTGAAAGCAACGTCACTGGCGTGCTGGTTCCGCTTCGAGATGTTGATGCGCTGACTCGGCAAATGGAATTCATGGCAGGCCATTCCGACTACGTCAAAAGACTGGGCCTTACCGCTCGCCAGCGAGTCGTCGAGAAATTCACGGCAATGGCAATCAGTAAAGCTTGGCTGAATTTTTACAATCAATTTGCATGAATCGTGCGCGCCAGGAAATTTCATGAGCAAGCGGCTGTTTGATCTCTTGCTGGCGGTTGTTCTGATCCCGCTTATGGCTATTCCAGCCGGATTGATTGCTCTCTTGATTCGGGTGTCGTCACGAGGTCCTGCTTTGTACTGGAGCGACAGGGTAGGCCGTCACAATCGGATTTTCAATATGCCCAAGTTTCGCAGTATGCGCACGAATACGCCGGCAATGGCGACGCACCTGCTGGCTGACCCTGCGGCATACTTGACGCCTGTTGGGTCTTTCCTCCGGAAAACGAGTCTGGACGAGCTGCCGCAGCTTTGGAGTATTTTCAAGGGCGATATGAGTTTTGTCGGTCCGCGGCCGGCTTTGTTCAATCAAGATGATCTGATTGCTTTGCGGACGGCACAAGGCGTGCATGAATTGGTCCCGGGCCTTACGGGGTGGGCGCAGGTCAACGGCCGTGACGAGCTGTCGATTGCGGAGAAGGTTAAGTTGGACGTGGAGTACCTGCACCGTCAGTCTTTCTGGTTCGATCTCCGGATCCTCTGGCTGACCTTGATGAAGGTTCTTCGCCGAGATGGTGTTTCCCATTGATTCGAAGGTGTGTCAATGCCTCTGCTACTGAGTAGTGCCGCCTTACCCATACTGGCCCTGCCTCGTTTTGCCAAGCGACTGGTCGTGCTGGCTGTGGATGCCAGTCTGTGTGTGCTGACGGTCTGGCTGGCTTTCTATTTGCGTTTGGGCGAGTTCGTTGCCTTGTCCGGCCCCGCCTTATGGGCGGCGCTTGTCTCAATGGCTTTTGCCTTGCCGATCTTTCTTATTTCTGGCCTCTATCGCGCCATTTTTCGCTATTCGGGTTGGCCTGCCCTTCTGACGGTAACAAAAGCCACGGCGGTCTATGGCTTGCTGTTTGCTGCAGTTTTCACTGCCATCGGTGTCCAAGGTGTCCCCCGGACTGTCGGGTTGATTCAGCCGATGCTGCTGCTCTTGGCTGTTGGTGCATCGCGGGCGCTGGCGCGGTTCTGGTTGGGTGGTTTGTATCAGAGTCAACTCAAGCTGGCAGCCCTCCCCAAAGTGTTGATCTATGGCGCGGGGACGGCGGGGAGGCAACTGGCGGCCGCGATGGCCAACAGCCTGGAAATGCGGGTGGTGGGCTTCCTGGATGATGACGACCGCTTGCATGGGCATGTCTTGAATGGCCTGCCCATATACGGCCCCGTCGATCTGCCGGGCCTGGTCATGTCGCTCAAGGTCAGCGACGTCTTGTTGGCCTTGCCTTCCGTCAGTCGCAAGCGCCGGAATGAGATCTTGGCCCGGATCCGGCAGGCCAAGGTCTCTGTTCGTACCCTGCCGAGTGTTACGGAGTTGGCGCAGGGAAAGGTCAGCACCTCGGATCTGAGGGAGTTGGATATCGACGATCTGTTAGGACGTGAGCCCGTCGTCCCGAACCATATCCTGTTAGGCCGGAATGTTGCCGACAAGGTCGTGCTGGTGACTGGAGCAGGGGGGTCGATCGGCAGTGAGCTATGCCGGCAAATTGTGAAGATGGCACCCGTGACCCTGTTGTTGGTGGAGCAAAGCGAGTTTGCTCTTTACAACATCCATCAGGAACTTCATGCAAAGTTGACGAGTTCTCAGAGTCAGGTGATCCGGGTTGTGCCGTTGCTTGCATCCGTGCGAGACGAAGAGCGTATGCGCGAAATCATGGCTACCTGGAAGCCTGACACGGTTTACCACGCTGCAGCTTACAAGCATGTGCCCTTGGTCGAGCACAATCCGGCCGAAGGTATTAAAAACAATGTGTTTGGGACATTGACGGCCGCCCAGGTGGCGGCCGAGCAGGGCGTGGCGGACTTTGTCCTGATCAGCACCGACAAGGCGGTGCGTCCCACGAACATTATGGGTGCGAGCAAGCGACTTGCAGAAATGGTGCTGCAGGCGTTGGTGGCGATTTCGCCGGGCACCAGGTTCTCCATGGTGCGCTTTGGCAACGTGCTGGGGTCATCCGGATCCGTGGTCCCCAAGTTCCGGCAGCAGATCCGGGATGGCGGTCCAATTACCTTGACCCATCCGGAAATCACCCGCTATTTCATGACCATCCCCGAGGCTGCTCAGTTGGTGATCCAGGCCGGGGCGATGGCCAAGGGTGGCGATGTGTTTGTGCTGGACATGGGGCAGTCGGTTCGGATCATGGACCTGGCAAGACGCATGGTGGAGCTGTCGGGGCTGACGATTCGCGATGAGGAAAATCCGGATGGCGACATCGAGATCGAAATCACCGGTTTGCGTCCGGGGGAGAAGCTCTATGAGGAGCTGCTCATCGGTGACAATCCCAAGCCGACATCCCATGCGCAGATCATGAAGGCGCATGAGAGTTTTCTGCTTTGGCCGCTTCTGGAAGACAGGCTCAACGCACTGCGGATTGCATTGGATTTGAACGATGTTCGCGTTCTGCGGACGATGCTCGAGGATCTGGTCTCGGGTTACACGCCAGACAGCCAAATCGTGGACTGGGTTTATATGGAGCAGGAGGCGGAGGTCTGCGGCGACAGATGATCGGCTGGGGCTTTCCCGGGGGGCAAAATCAGTGGCCGTGGGACGAATGGTTTTTGCGAGAAAACCTTGTTTCGTAGTGAGCGCTACCCTCGCCGCTTGGCCGGCCCAGTATTCGTTCTTGCGATGATGGAAGCCATACGGGTTATGGCACAATTCTTCATCCATTGGGCGGCAACGGCTCTCTGGCTGTTTGAGGCCCTCACATACTTCTCTGATCGCGCTTGCTGATCGCGATACGGCATGGCGGTAGCGTGCCAAAACGCTTCTTAATCCCCTAGATGACTAACCGACGAACTCAATTTCAGGAAGCCCTGCGCTTCTGGGCCAAGACCGCGAAACCGCAAGCCAAAGTGCAAGGCGAGTCAAAGGTGGCCTTATGAAAATCGCCATCGCCGGCACCGGCTACGTCGGGCTTTCTAACGCCATCCTTCTTGCGCAGCACCACGAGGTGGTTGCGCTTGACATCGTTCCTGAGAAGGTGGCGATGATCAATCAAAAGAAGAGTCCGATTGCCGATCCTGAGATCGAAGACTTTCTGGTGCACAAGGCGCTTAACTTGCGCGCTGTGCTGGACAAGAAGGATGCCTACGAGGGTGCGGATTACGTCGTCATTGCCACGCCGACGGATTACGATGCGGAGGCCAACCAATTTGACACAAGGTCGGTCGAATCCGTGATCCGCGATGTCATGGCGATCAACCCAAAAGCCGTGATGGTCATCAAGTCCACCGTGCCAGTCGGCTATACCGCCAAGACGAGGCGGGAAATGGGATGTGACAACCTCATCTTCTCGCCGGAGTTCCTGCGTGAAGGCAAAGCACTCTACGACAACCTTTATCCCTCGCGCATCATCATCGGCGAGCGCTCCGAGCGTGCCAAGGTCTTTGCCGACTTGCTGAAGGAGGGCGCGGCCAAGGATGGCATTCCGGTATTGTTCACCGGCTCGACCGAGGCAGAGGCGGTCAAGCTTTTTTCCAATACCTACCTTGCAATGCGCGTGGCCTACTTCAATGAGCTGGACAGCTATGCAGTCGCGAACGGCCTGGATTCGCGTCAGATCATTGAAGGGGTCGGGCTGGATCCGCGTATTGGCAGCCACTACAACAATCCGTCGTTTGGCTATGGAGGCTATTGCCTGCCGAAGGATACCAAGCAACTCCTTGCGAACTACCATGGGGTGCCGCAAAAACTTATTCGTGCCATTGTTGAATCCAACGCGACGCGTAAGGATTTCATTGCTGACTCGATCGTGAAACGGAACCCCAAAATCGTCGGGGTTTACCGTCTGATCATGAAGGCTGGCTCAGACAACTTCCGAGCCTCCAGCATTCAGGGCATCATGAAACGGATCAAGGCCAAAGGCATTGAGGTTATCGTGCATGAGCCTGGGTTGCAGGAGCGCGAGTTCTTCGAATCCCGGGTGGTCAATGACCTGGGGGCGTTCAAGCGCGAGGCAGATGTGGTCATCACGAACCGCATGGAGCCGGCGCTGGCTGATATCGAAGCGAAAGTGTTTACGAGAGACCAGTTCGGGAGCGATTAGGTCGACGCGCGGATCATTCTTGAAGAGGGTTCAAGATTTGCGAAAGAGCCGGCGTGTTCCAGAGGGGCCGCTCCAGGGCGGTTGAAATCGTTTGTAAAGTAAGGTTGCGCGACTGAAAATTCATTCCGCTGGCGGCCAGGTAACGGCAGCGGGCAGCTGCCAAAATTGGCGTGATTCCGTCGGAATTGACGACGACTACGGGAAATCAATGAAAAAAGCGCTTATTACCGGAATTACCGGCCAAGATGGGGCCTACTTAGCTGAGTTGCTTCTGGAGAAGGGGTATGAGGTCCACGGCATTCGGCGCCGAGCCTCCATGTTCAATACGGCACGTATCGATCATCTCTATCGAGACATTCATGAGCCCGATACGAGGTTGTTTTTGCACTATGGGGACATGACAGACTCATCCAGCCTCATCCGCATCATCCAGCAAGTAGAGCCGGATGAGATTTACAATTTGGCTGCGCAGTCGCATGTCTCGGTAAGCTTTGAGGAACCAGAGTACACCGCCAATTCCGATGCGCTCGGTGCACTGAGAGTTCTGGAGGCGATACGGCTGCTAGGCTTTGAAAAGAAGACGCGCTTCTACCAAGCCAGTACGTCAGAGATGTATGGCTTGGTGCAGGAGACGCCCCAGAAGGAAACAACGCCCTTCTATCCACGCAGCCCTTACGCGGTGGCCAAGCTTTATGCCTATTGGATAACAGTCAACTATCGTGAGGCATACGGCATTTATGCTTGTAATGGCATTCTCTTTAATCACGAAAGCCCTGTTCGTGGTGAAACCTTCGTTACCCGCAAAGTGACCCGCGCTCTGGCGCGCATCACGTTAGGCCTGCAGGATTGCCTGTATCTGGGCAATCTGGATTCCAAACGGGATTGGGGGCATGCTCGTGACTATGTCGAAATGCAGTGGTTGATGCTGCAGCAGGAGCGGCCGGAAGACTTTGTGATCGCGACAGGAGTTCAATACAGCGTGCGTGACTTCATCAATGCCGCGGCAAAAGAGCTTGGCATGAATATCCGCTGGGAGGGATATGGTGTCGAAGAAAAGGGCTACTGGATGAATCCTCCGGGAAGCCCACAGCATGTCGGTAAAGCTATCGTCGCCATAGATCCAAGATATTTCCGGCCAACGGAGGTTGAAACCCTTCTTGGGGATGCGTCTAAAGCCCAGCAGAAACTTGGATGGAAGCCAAAGACGACTTTTAACGAACTCGTTGCTGAAATGGTGCGCGAAGATCTGAGGTCGGCAAAGCGAGACGAACTCATTAAAGATCACGGGTTCAAATCAATGGACTATTACGAGTGAGTTCACTTGTAGAAAGTCAAAGCTCAACATAGCAAAGGAGAGATGCGCATGTCTCAAGATAATTTGGAAGGTTTAAAACAGGCGGAGGCGGTTTTCTTTGATGAAATTGCTGATCTGAGAACTCAAGATGGCCATATCCCATTGGAAGCGGATATTCGCCGTGCGACGAAATTCATTCCTAAGCGCTCAGAAAAACTCCCGGTGATCGATCCTGAAATGAGCGCCATTCTTGATGGGGGTGCACGCGAAAAGTATTTGGACATGGTTGCGCATAAACCTGGCGGACGCGTTCTGGATATCTGTTGTGGTTCTGGGTGGTTGGCTTTGGAGTTGGGGCGGCGGGGGCAAATAGTGGATGCCTATGATCTATCACCCAAAGCAATTGCCTTGGCGAAAAGAACTTTGGAAGAAAATCCTTTTAAAGAAGGGTTTGGCGAAGTTAACTACCATCTTCAGGATGTCAGTGAAATCGACCTCGGAGTGGAAAAATATGATGCCGTCTCGGGATGGGCTGCCTTTCACCATCTGCCTGATGCACCTGCTTTTCTGGAGCGCGTCAAGCGGGCGCTCAAGCCAGGCGGAATTGTCGCGACCTATGATGATTTGCACATGGGCCGCCTCGAAAAGGCGCTGGAGCTTTTTTTGCGATTTGTTCTGCCGCAATGCCATTATTCATATCTGCAGAAATTATCTATTGCGATAGATTTGCTGATCGGTAAAAGGCGCCTGCCTGAAGAGGGCTTTTCGCCAATGGAAGAGGCCAAACATTGCAGCGTCGAAGACATCAGCAGGATTCTTCATGAGCAATTTGAAGTGCTGTGGACTTTGCGAAAGAACGCATTTGTTGGAACCCCATTAATGACCATGGCAGGAGGGGATGCGTTTAGATATCCAGCAGCACGTGCACTTGTGGCTTTGGATCGTCTTCTCTGCCGCATTGGGCTTGTCAAGGGATTTGATCAGATAATTGTCGCTCGGAAAAATTGATATCTATTTTCAGGAGAGGCTTGTTCGATTGTGTTATCAATGTCAGAAATTTCGAGTGACGATCGAGAGATTGGCTAACCATCTCTTTGGTAATGCTGGTATGGACGTTCAAATTAAGCTTGCGTAGATGAGCAGTCATAAAAAAATAACGCTGGCAATTTGTGGATTGGGTGGCTTCGCGAAGCGCCGGATTTTGCCGGCGTTGGCGTCTTGCCCTAACATTGAGCTGGTCGCAGTTGTCGATCGGTCAATGACGGCTTCAGAATTGTCGCCAAGCATCATGCGGTTTAACTCGCTTGATGACTTGCTCGAAAGCAATCTTGCTGATTCGGTTTATATATCGACACCGAATTATTTGCATTGTCAACAAACCTTGCAGTGCTTGGTGGCTGGGCGACATGTGCTTTGCGAAAAGCCGATGGCCATGAACAGTCGAGATTGTGAGGCAATGCTGCTGGCGGCTCAAAAATCGAAATTACAGCTAACGGTGGGGCACATGTTGCGCTACTCACCAGCACTACAGGAGGTGCGGAGATGGCTTCAAAGCGGCATGCTTGAAAAACCTCGATCGATCGATGTGAGTTTTTGCTATGACCTTCCAGAAGGCAAGAGGCCTTGGGCCTTTCGGAAGGAGTTTTCTGGTGGTGGAGCACTGATGGATGCTGGCGTCCATTGCATCGATACCGTACGTTTTCTTGTGGGGGATCCGGTGATTGCACTAGAGGCGCAAATGGATTCACTCGGGTCAAGTGGCATTGACCGGGTTGCGAGATGCCGTTTTACAGCGGCCGGTGTATTCGGTTTACTGGGCGTTTGTTCTAATGCGCCCTACTCGAGTAGTCTTACCATTTGTGGTGATGAGGGGCAGATTGTCGTGGATGGTTTTGCCGCATGTTGGGATACGGTGCCCTTGCGATATATTTCGTTCGAAAAGCAAAGCTTGAATCAAGAGGTGATAGTTGATGTTTCAAGCACATATGCCCGGCAATTGCAGGCGTTTGCTGATGTGATCCTCACTCAAAATGTGAATTACAGATCTTCTATGGACGCCTTGGAGAATATAAAAATAATTGAAAAATTATACGAAATCGGCCATTCATTTAAATGAAGTGTAATCGGCTCAAGTCTAAGCCGAGATGGTTGTTTGAGATTTCAAAACTAGTCGTTCTACAATTTTCAAATTGAAATAAAAATGAACATAAAATTTTGTCGTATCTGTGGTGGGGCACATTTCGAGCCATATCTGAATCTTGGCGCCACGCCCGCGGCAGATTCTTTCGTCACTGATGATGATCTGGGCCAAGAGGACCCGTCGTATCCCTTGGAGGTCTGTTTATGCAGCACCTGCGGGATTTCGCAGTTGAGCTATACGGTTCCCCCGGAAGTTTTATACAAATACGACTATCCATACGAGTCTTCTACGACGCAAACTGGGCGAGCTCATTTTTTGAATCTTGCCAAAACTGTTGTCGAAAAATTTAAGCTCAAACCAAATGATTTGGTCATCGATGTTGGAAGCAATGTTGGCGTGCTTCTGGATGGGTTCAAGAAACAAGGGTGTCGCACAATTGGCATTGAGCCCTCTGGCAATATCGCTGAAAAAGCATTGGAACGAGGCATTCAGACGATTAATGAGTTTATAAGCCCAAGCCTAGCTGCTCGGATTGTCGCGGATAACAGTCAGGCATCAGTCGTCTGCATCACGAATGTATTTGCACATATTCATGATTTAGATGGTTTCATGGAGGCTGTTAATATTTTGTTGACTGATGTTGGGGCTCTCATTATCGAAGCACCCCATTTCCTGCAGTTGATCAATCATTTAGAGTACGACACCGTCTATCATGAGCACTTGTTATACGTTTCCGTTCGGCCATTGAACTATCTCTTCAACCGGTATGGTTTCGAGGTTTTTGATGTTGAGGAGGTCCCAATTCATGGTGGAACGGTCAGAGTTTATGTTTCTAGAATTGGGCGAAATAAGCCAACCAACGCAGTTGCCAAAATCATTTCAAACGAAGAGCAGGGTGGAGCCTTCGATTTGGAAAGATTGAAAAGGTTTAGTGACGAAGTCATGGCACATCGTCAAAAACTCGTAAATCTATTGCGCACACTCAAGAGCGAAGGGCACACTTTAGCGGGAGTTAGCGCGCCGGCAAAGGGAATGACGCTGCTGAATTTCTGCGGGATTGGAGCGGACTTGCTCGACTTTATTACTGAAAAGTCAAAGCTGAAAATCGGCCGCTACACCCCTGGGGCGCACATCCCGGTATTGCCTGATCCGGAACTTGTTTCGCGGCAGCCTGATTATGCGCTGCTCCTGGCTTGGAATTTTGCCGATGAAATAATGGCAAATCTGAGCGAATATCGAGAAAAGGGTGGGAAATTTATCATCCCAATTCCAGAGCCTAAAATTGTTTAATTAAAAGGAAATATTCATGATCGTGCATCATTTAAAGCCTGCTTTCCGAGATGATCGTGGTGATATCACTGATATTCTTCAACACGTCCCGGTCGACAGCGTTACTTTGATTACGTGTAACAAAGGGGCGATCCGTGCCAATCACTATCATAAAGAATCAATCCAGTATTCCTATGTGCTTTCAGGTGAAATGATCGCGTATTCGCAAATGCCTGACATGAAGGTGGAATCATGCAATCTGCACGAAGGCGATATGCTGGAGTCTCCGCCGATGGAGCGTCATGCACTTCATGCGGTGAAGGATTCGGTTTTGATCATTATTACAAAAGGCCCGCGTGGAGGTGGTCGATACGAGGATGATACTTTCCGGGTTTCTCCTCTGCATCTTGTTCAATCCGAGGGATGAAAAATTATCTAAATGATTTGACTGGCAATTTAATCTCCGCTGTGGTCATTACCTCTAAATGATTGAGTGCCATCGCAGATTCTGTCGCCAAGTAATCGGGTGAGATGCTAAGAGGATAATCGAATGCGCGTTGCTTTTTTTCATAACTTGCCTCCAGGTGGAGGTAAGCGATCAGCCTATGAATGGGTCAAGCGCATGTCTCAAAAGCACGAAGTGGATTTGTATTCATATGATCCAGGCGCCGAAGACTTTCTGGATATCAGTCCACTGGTAAATAAAACAATACTTGTCGGGGGTGTGAGTACTGCTAGTCAAGGATATGCCGGGCGCTTGTTGGCATTAAACCGAGTTCGTATTTTGTCGCGGCTACTGGCAGAAAAAATTGACTCTACTGGGTACGATCTTGCCTTCGTGATGCAATGCCGGGTCAGTAATAGTCCGTTTATCTTGCGCCACTTGAAAACTCCAAGTTTGTATTTTTGTCATGAACCTCTCACAAGAATGCTCGAGCCACATTACCCCGCGAAGTGGAAAGAGGGTTACTTATCCTTGCTTAAAAAGCAAGTTGTAAATGGTTACATATCACTTGATCGAAGTAATGCTGCAAAGGCCTCCTTGATGTGTACCAGTTCACTTTATTCGAGGGAAAACCTATATCGGGCGTATGGTTTGTATCCGCGACTGAATTATCCGGGAGTTGATACTGAGCATTTTCGGCCGTTAGGTCATGAGCGCAAGGCTATCGTTCTGAGTGTTGGCTCGCTGAATCCATCAAAAGGGCATGATTTTGTCATTCGAAGTGTGGGCACGATTAAGGAAGAAATTCGGCCCAAGGTCAAGATCATCTATAGCTCTGAACACTATCGGGTCGATTACAAAGAACAACTGGCGTGCCTTGGGGCGCAACTAGGAGTTTCAGTGATTTTTGATAGTTTGATAACCGATGATGACCTGGTTCGCGCGTACAACTCAGCTATGGTCACCGCTTGTCCCAATTTATTGGAGCCACTGGGCTTGGTTGCCCTTGAGTCGATGGCCTGCGGGACGCCAGTTGTTGGAGTTGCGGAAGCTGGGATTCGCGAAACAGTCCAACATAATGAAAATGGACTATTGACTGAACGTGATCCGTATGAGTTTGGTCGTGCCATTATTGAGCTTATGCAGGAAAGGTCTGTGTGGACCCGAATGTCTCAACTGGGGCGCCTGCGAATGCTTGAGCGCTGGACTTGGGATCAGTCGTTTGAAAAACTTGATGTGCATATGAAAATGGCATCGAAAATGCGGTGAGAGGTCACTTCTGTATTTAATGAATTTATTTCAAAAATATTCAGATTTGATTTTTCATCGCAAATGAAGATGTTGAAATAAGAGTTGCTGATAAAATGTTTGTTTGCTCCGTCTCATCAAAATTAAGTAACGGTTAATAAAGAGCACTCATGAATTTTGCTGATGAGCAAAACTATTATGCGTCCTTGATCGAAAATCTTGGTCAATCCATTCTGCCTAGCGGTAAGACGCTCTCGGAGGCGCTGACGATTGACGGTATACCGTTTTGGGATGTTTTTTCTTCTGAATTGGCGTGGAGGCATCTAACGACGGCTGTCGCGGCAACTACACCTTTTGCAAACGCAAAGTTGTTGGCGAAACCCCTTGTATTGCGCCTCAAAGAGAGGCTGAAAAGACTCGGTGATGCTCAACGTGCAGCGTACGGCAGTTCGAATTGGCCGGCCTACCCTACCATTCTTTGTCTTGGGTTCACCGCGCGCATGTATCGGGATGTGCTTGAGCCGGTGGTTGCGCGCTTGACGGCTGGAGGTGGCTACAAGGTTGTCGTTCTCAGTGATGCGCCATATCCGGGCAGCGACAAAAATTTGAATAAAAATGTTTTATATCAGCAGTTGTGGCAATACTGGAATCGCGACTTGGAGCGTCAGTTGCGCGAACTCCGGCAAACAGTCCGTCGGATCGCGGCCGAGCTAGCGGTTTCGAAAACATTGGACAACTTGTTCCCGAAAGATGACCCGCGTATTTCGATGGCGTTGCGTAAGGTCTTTTATCTGCTGTTCAGATGCTATCTGCCTCTGATTTTTCGGCAAGCTGTAATTGCAAAGCATATTCTGAGCAAGCACCGCCCAAGCTTAGTTCTTTCTCCCGATACATCCGACGCAAGAGCCAGAATTTATACGCTGTTAAGCAGAAGTATGCGCATACCGTCGATGGATGTACAGTTCGGACTGACTGGTGATGAGGGGGTTGAGTGGCGATTCTTTTCTGCGGATCGTGTCGCGGTTTGGGGGGATAGTTCGAAGGCCGCCTTGCTTAAACAGGGAGTGCCGGAGAAAAAAATTTTTATTACTGGATCACCTCGGCATGATGCCTTGGTTCACCCCCTGCAGTCGATCATCGCGTCAACGCGGGGCAGTCTCGGATTGACGGACGGGCGACCGGTGATTTTGCTGGCCTCAACTTACACCGATAGCACGCACACAGGATACTCGCGACCAGAAATTCTGCAGGCCATGAAGCGGGCAATATTTGATGCAGCAGGGAAAAATCCTGAGATGGTTCTTGTCGTCAAGCCACATCCTCACGAAAATGTAGAGGAGACGCGTGCACTGGCGGGTGATGCAAAAAATATTATTTTTGCAGATCGAGAATCAGATATTCGAAATTTGATTGTCATGTGTGATGCGTTTGTTTCTTTCGGTTCAACGGCAACGATCGATGCACTGATCGCAGACAAGATTTCTATTTGTCCTATATTTCCTGGATGGCCGTTCAGTGAGATTTTCAGGGACTCGGGGGCGGTACTTGTTCCGGAGTCGTCGAAGCAAATTGAAAAAATATTTTCAGATATTGCTAACGGAATTGATTTAATGCAGGCGTCGGGTTTAAGGGCTGCTCGTGAAAAGTATTTGAATTATGTTGCTTACAAAGCGGATGGATTGGCATCTGAGCGAGTCCAAAATCTGCTCGTGAAGATGCTTCCATAAAGGGTAAAGGTCCGCGGTAGGATTTTATGAGTGGATTTCTGTCTAAAGTTCTACTGCTAATTTGAATTGAATTTCAAATATTTGTAATCGAGCAAGGGGAGTGAGGCTGAAATCAGTTGAAATTCCGGGGCTTTGATTTGATATTTTGTTGATCTTTCATGTATTTCATATTATATGTTTGAGTTTTATGATTGAATCATTGCTCCGTCTCTGGACTCATTTGAGTCGGCGGCGTCGACTGCAGTTTGTCTTGTTGTTGCTCTTAATGATACTTACCTCTTTTGCGGAGGTGTTTAGTATTGGTGCTGTTCTCCCTTTCCTTGGGGTGCTTGCCGAGCCGGAAAAAGGCTTCCATCATCCAATCGCGCAGCCGTTGATTCAAATGCTTGGGATCACTGAAGCCGGGCAGCTTCTTTTACCTTTGACAGTGATCTTCGCTGTCGCTGCGCTTATGGCCGGAGCGATGCGTCTCGTGCTACTCTGGTCGCAAACGCGGTTTAGCAGTGCCATCGGTACGGATTGCAGTCTCAGTATCTTTAGAAGAACGCTTTATCAACCCTATGCCGTGCATGTGGCAAGAAACAGTAGCGAGATTGTTGCTGCTATTTCAAACAAAACAACTATCGTTGTATACCAAACATTATTGCCGTTCCTGGTTATCCTGAGCTCCTGCTTCATATTGGCCGCCATTATGTTGGTTTTGATTTATATCGAGCCAACCGTGGCATTGTCTGCGTTTGCCGGTTTTGGCATTATTTATGCAATTGTTATTGCATTGACAAAAAAAAGAATGTTCGCTTACGGTGAACGTGTCAACCAGGAGCAAAATAACGTAATAAAAGCCTTGCAAGAGGGCTTGAGTGGTGTCCGCGATATTTTGATTGATGGTACTCAGGCGACTTTCTGCGAGTTTTATCGCCGTGCGGATTATTCTTTGCGCCGCGCGCAGGCAAACATGCTAATTATTGGCAACAGCCCGCGTTTCGGAGTGGAGGCGATGGGAATGGTGCTCATCACCGCGCTGGCTTTCTCGTTGGCCGGGCGGCAGCATGGGATTGCCGGTGTGGTTCCGGTACTTGGTGCGCTGGCACTTGGGGCTCAGCGACTCTTGCCGGCGCTTCAGCAGGCGTACTCGAGTTGGACTGCCATCCGTGGCAGTCGGGCGACGCTGTTAGATGTCCTGGGCCTTTTGGATCAACCCTTGCCGCCGTATGCTGATGAGCCTTTGCCCACGCCCATATTGTTTCAACAGTCAATTACCTTGAGCCAGGTGGCGTTCCGTTATGCAGATCAGTCACCGTGGATTTTGCGAGATTTAAGCATAAAGTTGCCTAAAAGTGGTCGCATTGGCTTTATTGGCGCGACCGGCAGTGGTAAAAGTACCTTGCTTGATGTGATTATGGGATTGCTGCCGCCAACGGAAGGCAGCTTGGTCATTGATGAGGTTGCCATCACTTCGGCAAATCATCGTACTTGGCAGGCCCATATCGCGCATGTACCGCAAGCGATCTTTCTTGCTGATACGACCATAGCCGAGAACATCGCATTTGGCGTACATCAGGACCAAATCGACCATGATCGTGTGCGCCAAGCCGCACAAAAGGCGCAAATTGCTCAGACGATCGAATCCTGGGAGCATCAGTACAACACTTTGGTGGGTGAGCGCGGCATTCGCCTCTCGGGAGGACAACGCCAGCGTATCGGCATTGCTCGAGCGCTATACAAGCAAGCTGATGTCATAGTGTTTGACGAGGCTACTAGCGCACTGGACAGCGACACTGAGCGGGCTGTGATGGAGGCGATTGAAAATCTGGGTGAGGAACTCACGGTCATCATCGTCGCCCATCGGCTCAGTACTCTGAAAAATTGCACCCAGGTGATTGAGCTGGAAAGCGGGCGTATCAAGCGGAGTGGGACATACCAGGAAATAGTCGGTGCCTCGGCATGAATTTGTTGAATCCTGTTGCGGTGAAGGTATAAAAATTGCGAAGCGAATTGAAAATATGAAAATTCTGGTCACAGGTGCTGATGGTTTTATCGGTTCGCATCTTGTCGAGGCGCTCGTTCGCGCAGGGCATGAGGTCAAGGCTTTCGTTCTCTACAACTCCTTCAACTCCTGGGGATGGCTTGACCATTGTGAATCCGACGTGAAGGGTCATTTTGAAGTCTTTGCCGGGGACATCCGCGATCCGCACGGTGTGAAAGAGGCGATGCGTGGGTGCGATGCGGTGTTGCATCTTGCCGCGCTGATTGCGATCCCGTATTCATATCATTCGCCGGACACCTATGTGGATACCAATGTCAAAGGCACATTGAATGTGCTGCAGGCGGCGCGGGAGCTGGGTATCAAAAGGGTGATTCATACCTCGACCAGCGAGGTCTATGGCACAGCACGTTTTGTGCCGATCACCGAGGAGCACCCGCTGCAGGGGCAATCTCCCTACTCCGCCACCAAAATCGCGGCGGATCAGCTGGCTTATTCCTTCTATGCTTCATTTGGCTTGCCCGTCGTCATCGTGCGCCCCTTCAACACCTATGGGCCACGCCAGTCGGCGCGCGCGGTGATCCCGACCATCATTACCCAGATCGCCAATGGCCGGCGACAGATCAAGCTCGGCGCGGTGTCGCCTACGCGTGATTTCAATTTTGTGCAGGATACGGTTGCCGGCTTCATCGCGGTGCTGAATTCGGACCAGGGCTTGGGTGAGGTGGTTAATTTGGGCAGCAACTTTGAGATTTCTATCGGTGACACGGCGCAGCTGATTGCTGAAGCCATGAATGCCGAGATTGAAATCATCACGGATGAGGCCCGTTTGCGCCCGGAAAACTCGGAGGTCGAGCGCTTGTGGGCCAGCAATGCCAAAGCCAAGCAACTTTTCGGCTGGCAACCCGGCTATGGAGGACGGGAGGGGTTCACGCGTGGGCTGGCAAAGACAGCCGAATGGTTCGCACAGCCGGAAAATCTGCGTGCCTACAAGGCAGATATCTATAACCTATGAGTACCTTGACCGCGCTTCCTGAGCAAATTGTTGCCGCCATCCGTGCCGTTGTGGGCGCGGGGCCTGTAGCGCTGCACGAGCCCAGTTTTGCCGGCAACGAATGGCTGTACTTGAAGGAGTGCCTGGATTCGACCTTTGTTTCTTCCGTGGGGAAGTTTGTCGACCGCTTCGAGGCTGATCTGGCCGCTTTCACGGGCGCCAAGCACGCGGTTGCCGTCGTCAATGGGACGGCGGCACTGCACATTGCCCTGAAGCTCGCCGGCGTCAAGGCCGGCGATGAAGTATTGATGCCCGCGCTCACCTTTGTCGCCACGGCCAATGCGGTTGCCTATTGCGATGCCATACCGCATTTTGTCGATAGCAGCGTGCCGACGATGGGCGTGGATGCCGACAAACTTCGTGACTATCTGGCCGGCCACACCGAACAGCGTGCCGGACAGTGCATCAATCGCGCTACCGGGCGCGTCATCCGGGCCATTGTGCCCATGCACACCTTCGGTCACCCGGTTGATCTTGATCGACTGCTGGCCGTGGCCCATGATTTCAACCTTGTCCTAGTCGAAGATGCGGCCGAGTCCTTGGGCAGCTACTACCGTGGCCGGCATACCGGCACCTTCGGGCAGATGGGCACCTTGAGCTTCAATGGCAACAAGACCATTACCACCGGTGGTGGGGGTGCTATTTTGACCAATGACACAGAGCTGGCGCGTCATGCCAAGCACCTGACGACCACCGCCAAGCTGCCGCACGCCTGGGAATACAGGCATGACGAAGTCGGCTACAACTATCGACTGCCTAATCTGAACGCGGCCTTGGGGTGCGCCCAACTGGAGCAGTTGCCCGCGATGCTGGCGGCAAAAAGAAGATTGTTTCAGCGTTACCAAGCGGCATTTGCACCAGTGGCCGGAGTCAGACTGGTGTCTGAACCCGAACAGTGTCAAAGCAATTATTGGTTGCAGACTCTTTTGCTGGACGCGGCTGTGGCCTCCCGGCGGGACGCCATTTTGAGGGCGACCAATGACGCGGGGTGCATGACGCGGCCCGCCTGGATCCTGATGCATCAGTTGATGCCATTTAAGGATTGTCCGCACATGGACCTGACGAATGCGGAGTCGTTGTCGCAGTGCCTGATCAATATCCCGAGCAGCGCGGGGTTGGCTCCATGAGCAAGCCGGATCTGATTCTGATCGGGGCCGGAGGCCATGCCCATGCGTGCATCGATGTCATCGAGCAGTGCGGTCAATATCAGATTGCGGGGTTGATCGGCAAGCAGGAAGAAAGGCATGCCCGGCACCTTGGCTACGCTGTCATTGGGACAGACAGCGATTTGCCAGAGCTGGCCAAGACCTACCGGTACGCTTTCGTTGCCGTAGGTCAGATCCAGTCGCCAGATCACCGGATTCAGCTGCATCGGCAGCTCCTTGAATTCGGATTTCAATTGCCGACGATCATTTCACCCACCGCCCATGTCTCTCGTCATGCAACCGTTGGCGCGGGCAGCATCGTGATGCACAGTGCGATCGTCAATGCCGGCGCCAGGGTGGGTGACAACTGCATCATCAATACGCGAGCACTTGTTGAGCATGATGCGATCGTCGGAGACCACTGCCATATCTCCACCGGGGCCATCTTGAATGGGGGGGTCTGCGTTGGCGAAAGCAGCTATGTGGGGAGCGGCTCTGTCATCAAGGAGGGCGTTGCCATTGGGCGTGGATGTCTTGTGGGGATGGGGCTCTCTGTACGGCATGACCAGGTGGACCGTACCCGATTTGTGGGTGAAAATAAAACATGACAAGTCGAACCCTCATCATTGCTGAAGCAGGCGTCAACCATAACGGGGACCTGAAGCTCGCCAAGCGCTTGATCGATGTGGCAGCCGAGGCGGGGGCAGATTACGTCAAGTTCCAGACTTTCAAGGCCGACCGCCAAGTTACACGTGTCGCCCATAAAGCTGATTATCAGATCAAGGCCACCGACAGCACGGAGTCTCAACACGAGATGCTTCGTCGGTTGGAGCTCAGCGCCGAGATGCATGAAGAGCTCATTGCGCACTGTGCGGCACGCAAGATCGGTTTTCTTTCCACCGGTTTTGATGTGGAAAGTGTCGATCTGTTGGTTGGTTTGGGTCAGAATCTCTTCAAGATTCCTTCCGGGGAGATCACCAACCTGCCGTATTTACGTCATATTGGACAACTTGGCGGTGGTGTCATCCTCTCGACTGGCATGGCGACGCTGGGCGAAGTCGAGGGGGCCATCGAGGTACTTGAACAAGCCGGTACGCCGCGTGCCAAGCTGACAGTTCTTCATTGCACGACCGAGTACCCCACGCCGATGAATGAAGTCAACCTGCGTGCCATGCAGAGCATTCACGCCGCCTTTGGGGTGGCCGTTGGCTACTCGGACCATACGCCGGGTATTGAGGTGGCGATCGCCGCGGTTGCCATGGGCGCTTCTGTCATAGAAAAGCACTTCACCGTGGATCGTGACTTGCCCGGTCCAGACCACAAGGCCAGCCTTGAGCCTGAAGAACTGAAGGCCATGGTTGCCGCCATCCGGAACATCGAAATCGCCTTGGGCGACGGCATCAAACGGCTGACTCCCAGCGAGGCGAAGAACAAGCCTGTTGCGCGAAAGTCCTTGGTGGCAAAGCAGAGGATCAAGGCGGGCGATGTCTTTGGTGCGCAGAACATTACCGCCAAGCGGCCCGGCACGGGCATCTCTCCAATGCGCTGGGACGAGGTCATCGGCCGTATTGCGCCGCGTGATTTTGCGGAAGACGAGTTGATTGAACTATGAAGCGCAAGATTTGTGTCATCACAGGGACGCGAGCCGACTATGGTTTGTTGCGCTGGGTCATGCAAGGCATCAAGGACGATCCCGAGCTGGTGCTCCAAGTCATCGCCACCGGCATGCATCTGTCGCCGGAGTTCGGCCTTACTTATCAAGCAATTGAACAGGATGGTTTCTGCATCGACCGCAAGCTCGAAATGCTGCTGAGCTCAGACAGCACGGTCGGTATTGCCAAATCCATGGGGCTGGGGTTGATCGGGTTTGCAGATGCCTTGAGTGAACTGCGGCCGGATTTGATGGTGGTGCTCGGCGACAGGTTTGAAGTTTTTGCAGCGGCCGCGGCCGCGCTCGTGGCCCGTATTCCGGTGGCCCATTTGCATGGCGGGGAGACGACAGAAGGGGCTTTCGATGAAGCGCTTCGCCATTCGATCACGAAGATGT
>ERZ1292640.745-Hain-H43-02um-R1-745-length-26887-cov-6_pt1 | contig 26887 bp, 23 predicted proteins | sample MGYA00564404_ERZ1292640 | MGnify/ENA primary metagenome ERZ1292640 (study PRJEB36523, sample SAMEA6512636) | groundwater metagenome | collected 2019-01-08 | study: AquaDiva: Metagenomics assemblies of 32 groundwater samples | reverse complement strand
CATGACATTCAGGTCTTCTTCGATCCCGCTGGCGGCCTTTTCGTCCAGGACGGAAGACCGAATGACGAGGCTTTGGCCGGCTCGCCCGGACATACCCCCTCGTCCAATCAAGAAATCCTCTGAAAACGCCGTCATGGTCTGGCCGTAAGGGTCGTAAGCCAGCGCCGCAGCGTTCAGTTGGTCCACAGCCACAGCCGCCTGAGCCAACAGCAGCAGGTCGGGAACCGGCGGAGGTTCGGGCGGTGCTGGCGGTGGCTTCGGCAGATGTGCCACAGCCACTAGCGGTTCAGGCGGAACGGGCGGTTCCAAGTCAGGCCATGCGGTTTCTGCCCGGGCGAGATTTGCCGCAGCCAGACTACAGAGAGCGCAAATCGCGCTGAATGAGAAGAATGATGTTTTCATAGGTATTTCGATGTTGATGGTTTAATTCTTTGGTTCGTTGAAATGCTACCGAGGCGGTTGAAGGGTGTCCGCAGCCTCCGGCTCAATTAGGGAAGGTTGAGTGTAAGCAGCCAACCGGAAAATCTGGCCCTGGGCTTCTTGCAGCCTGTCCTCCGTCAGCACTGCCACCGTCTCCAATTCCTTGCGCAGAGACTGCAGGTCAGCGACGCGCTGGGCCTCAAACTGACGCAGCGCTGCAAAGATCAATGGTTGATCGTCGGAGCGGTTTTCGGCGTTATTCCTGGCCAATTCAGCCAGCAACCGTTCCGTTTCGACAGTGGACCTAGCCACGGCGCTGGCGGCCGTTTGCTCCAGTCGCCTCTGGACTTCATCGCCAAGCCGGATGTGCGCCAGGCGAAGGGAGCTTTCCCATTCCTGTCGCAATTGGGCGCCGAGTTCCTCACGCAGTTCCGTCCGGAGCGACGACCGCATTGGCTTTTCGATCGCGGCCCGAAGCGTTTCCACATTCGACGCCGCGACCGAAAGCCGCCCAATGCCGTAACCAACCATGATCAAGAAAAGAGCCGCCATGCCCCATTTCAGAATGGGCTGGGCCAAGCCCAAAACCGGTTGTTTTCGGGGAAATCGCCATTGATCGAGGTTTTGCATCGAGCCGCGCCAGGCCGCCACGTCTTGCTGGCAGCGCGGACACACCTCCAAGTGCGCCTGGAAGTCCGCTTTCGCTTGGCCCCGAAGCTCCCGGTAAAGGTAGGCCATCCAATCTTCCGGAGTCGGATGCTTCAAAGCATCATGGTTTCCTCGATCTTTTTCGTTGGGGTTTTGCATAAATTTGGTTTTTCTTTTAGCGCAGGACTCAAAAGCCGACTCAATTGTGTCAGGGCTTCGGCCATGCGCGATTTGACCGTGCCTTCCGGGATGTCGAGGATTTTGGCAATTTCCCGGAACTTCAAATTTTCATAATGCCGCAAAGCCACCACGGTGCGGTATGGCTCGGCGATTCTCAGCAGCGCGTCTCGCACCAGCGCGGCCCGTTCTTCTTCGAGCAAGAGTGCATCGGGCGCACTTGCGGCGGTTCCCAACGCCTCCCAAGCAGCGGTGGCTTCGGTTTCAGCGCTGTCGAGTGATAATTCACCGCGCCGCTCAATGCGCCGCAATTCGTCGTAGCAAAGGTTCAACGCTATGCGCCAGAGATAGGTCGAAAACTTGCCGCTCGGCATGTACTCTTTGCGCCGGGCAAACAAGCGGGCAAAGGTTTCCTGGGCCAAATCTTGGCCGCGCTGGAAGTCCCCCGTCATGCGCGCGCCCAGCCGTTGAATGGGCGTTTCCCAGCGCCGCATCAGTTGCGCAAAAGCTTGCGCGTCACCCTGCATGGCCACCCGCCACATCGCTTGCTCATCCGACGGGGCAAAAAGCGCTGACAACGGCAAGGTGCTCATAAAGCCGCTCTGGTGGCTTGGTTGGCTGAAATGCCTATCGTTTCCGCCGTCATATTTTCTTATCCGCGTCCCGATCCATCGTCTGTATGGTTAAACGCTGGCCGTGCTGATTTGGTTCGGAAAAAGATGAGGTGGCAGGCTGTAGCCGTCATTTTCGACTGTGCCCTTTTGCATGTCATTCCATAGAAAGAGACAATCATATCCCGTTCGCAAAAAGCGACTTTGGCGGGTTTGCGTCTGAACCGGAGGGACGGGCCACCTCAGGAACGCAGCGTTTACGCTGCCGAGACGTTCTTCCATCGAGCGCATTCCAATCCTCCAATTCCTTGCTCCTTCGCCAGTTTCTGCCGCCTAAAGGCCACGTTCCGTCCGAACCGCCACAGAACGGCATTGCACGACTCCATCCCGGTTTGGGTTAGCAGGAACGCAGCCTTCAGGCTGCAGATTCGTTGTGTGCGGAACACAGAATAAGCCTGCCACATTGCTGTGGGACTATGAACACCCCTGCAGCCTAAAGGCCACGTTCCGATTGCCGCTCCGAACCCGCTTCACGTTGCCACGGCAATCGCCCGTACTCATCCCGCCAGCGGGCGCTGCTCCACGGCCATGTCTTCGGGTCAAGCACCAAACCGGCTTTCACGGGATTATACTCCGTGTAGCGGATGGCGCGTCCCAAGTGCCCGGAATCTCGAATGAGGATGTCGAAGTATTCCTTTTCCCAGAAGCGCCCGTGCCAGTCAGCGATGGGACAATTCAATTCACTTGAGAGAGCCGGACCGGAAGGATTTATGCGGTGGAGTGGGCGCCCGATTTGCGAACGGCCTTCACGACGTTGCAGGGCAGTATTCCCGTTGATCCATCGGGGACGAATATCTGGACGTGGGATGCCAAGACGAGCAAGGCCGGTTTTCTGCGGCTCCAGGTTCAGAAAGTCGGCGGCCTGTAAGGTGAGTCTGAGATTCGGTCTGCATCGCGGACGTGGCCATCTGCACTCCACTTGGCCTTGTGAGTGTCCGGTTTCACTCATCAGGTTTGAGGTAACTTGGTTTCTCTTGGCACGGCTCAGCCAAAGATTTCAGCGGAACGGCGGAATATCGACCGGCAGGCCCACGCGCATGAAGAAGCGGGCGAAAGCTTGGGAGAGATGTTCGCGGTAGGGCGGAAGGAGGCGAAGGCGGTCACCCCGCTTTTCCGCCTGAAACCGCAGGTGGGCGAGCGGAAGCGTGTGAATATGGCGGAAGTCCACTACGCGAACCTCTCGTTGGAAAGCCGGCTCGGTGCCGGCCGCAAGCAGATGAAAAACGGGCAGGTTCCCGCGCCGAGCATCTTCGAGGCCACGAGCGGTGGCCAGATGGTGAGGCGCTCTAAACTGCGAGGACCCCCAAAACGGACAAAGAAGCACTTCACTGGCTTTTTCCCGCCCCGTTACCAAGTCGCAACTTTGAGTCATGACGCCGACGTCTCTGACTTCCCAATCGAAGACCACGGGCGCAGGGCCGTCGAGGGAGAAGTCGTCAGGAGGAATGAATACCGGGCACTCTTCCAGGATGTCCCCTTGTTGCAACTCAGATCCCCGGACGATCCGATACCACGAAAACACCTCGCCCGTCATGACTCCCAAGGATCAGGAAACGGAAGCGGCTCACTTCGTCCACGATAATTCAGGCGGACAAGGATCTTCCCTTTGGCGCGCGGAGGTGGAGCGGGAACACGGTCTTCCCATCCGGGTACGGGCAAATCCTCCGGGTCAGGCGTGAACGGCAACGGCTGAGAGCTTGGGGGAAAAGCAACCGGGGTGATGCTCTGCGAAGCTGGCTGTCCAATCGTCTTCACGCGGCCAGAATCGTCCAGGGCGGCATGATTGTAAAGTCCTAAGAACGGATGATCGCGTCGATAACGTGACTCTGCATTATGCCGACAACTTCGGCATGGCCTTTCTATTGCCAGGACGTAAGGCTCTGGCTTCCACCGCTCTTTGGCTCGGAAAATTGGAGAATTGGGTGAAAATGAGGACTATGCCTTTGCCGCCATCATGCCGGTTTGGCGGGCGTAATTGAACAGGCCGCCGGCATCCACCACCGGTCGGACGTCACCGAGCGGTTTAAACGAATGGACTTTGCCGGTGGCTTGGACGGTGACAGTCGCCGCATCCAGGTCCACGGTCACGACATCGCCGGTTTTCAGAATGTCACACAGCCGATCGAGGCATTCGCAGGGGTAGAGCTCGCCGGTCGCAACGCAATTGCGGAAAAAGATGCGGGCAAAGCTTTCGGCCAGAACCAGTTTGGAGTTGGCCGAACCCAAAGCAATGGGCGCATGTTCGCGCGAACTGCCGCAGCCAAAATTGCGGCCGCCGACGACAATGGGATATTCGCTGTCGAGTTGGCCGTCTTTCACAAAGCGAACGGGATAGAGTGATTCTGGCAACCCGCACAGGGCGTAACTGCCCAGTTTCTCATATTCTTCCGGCATGGTGGGAACGAGGTTCAAATACTGCGCGGGAATGATCTGGTCGGTGTCGATGTTATCGCGCACGACATAAACCGGTCCGGTAAAAACGGATTGCATGGCGTCAATTTGGCGGGGGCAAGGCGAGTTTTCAACTGGAAATCGAACGTCGGTGGTCAAAAAGATGGGATCAGGAAAATGGAGAAACAGAGGGACCGAACACGTCGTTTCCTGCCGCACGTTTCTGCAGCCTGAAGGCCGCGTTCCTGCGGAAGCGGTTCCGCCGTGCAGCGTCCGTGCTGTTCAGCCGCAGGGTTTGTTGTCGAACCCCTTCCAATCAGCAATGACCTATGACTCGTCACTTCGCCGCTGCCCCTGGACCCGCGCGACGCGGGTGCTACCCTTCCAACCACCAATCACCAATCATCCGTCACTTCTCCCCTCCCCCTTCACTGACGTTGCCAAATCTCGAGCGACGTGCCGAGGTAATTCTCGATTTGATCGACCACCGCCGATTCGTTGAATTTGGTGATCACTTCCATTTGGGCGGTTTCGGCCATTTGACAGCGTAGAGCCGGCTGCATCTGCAGCTCTTGCATGCGCGAGGCCAGTTCCAGGCAATCTCCGGGCCTGTAGGTCAGCGCGTTTTCGCCGTGCCGCAGCAATTCCCTGGCTCCACCGGACCGGGTTCCGACGACCGGCAGACCGCAAGCCATCGCTTCCAATGGGGTGGCCGCAAAGGGTTCGTCCCACTCCGACGTGTGCAGGAAAGCGTCATGCTGGCGGTAGACGGCGGCCAGGTCTCTCGTTTGATTCGAGACGGTGAGGAATTCCACCGGCAACTGGTGCTGCACGACAAACGATCGCAATTGCGCCATGTAATCGGACTCGCCACGCCCGTAAATGTTGAGGCTGATCTGGACCGTATGGTCCCGCGCCAGGCGCAAGGCTTCCAAGGCGGTCATGACCCCGCTTTCCTTCCGGAGCCGGGTGACAATCAAAAACTTTTTCACGGACGCTTTCATGGGCTTGACTTCGCCAAAGAACAAATCCGTCCGAATTCCGGGATAAAACACCTCGGCATGACCGACTCGAAACCCGGCCTGTTCGGTTTTGGCCTTGAGCGCCTGGCTGCAAAAATAGAGCCGATCAAAGGGAAAGGCGCCGATGGAATTAGGCTGGACATTGTCCTGCGCTTCCGGCGGGCCAAAAACCGCCGGCACACGATCATACCCTTTCATCATCCGTGTGGGCGCCACCACGTCCAGTTTATCCCGCTGCCCGGCCAGTTCCAGGCAACGACGCCAGAGGCCGCTGAAATACGGGGCTTTCTCCCGGTTCCACCAGCGCAGCCAGGGGTCCTCTCGCAACCCGGCGCAGAGCCAGTCATCCGCGACGTCATAGACGGTGGGCAAGCGGGAGTGGCGCAGGGTGAAAATCAAGGATTTGGACAAGCCTTGCAGGCTCCAAACATGAATCAGGGCCGGCTGGAAATCTGCCACTGTTTCCCTCACGATCTGGTGGTTCCATGCTTCCAGCTTTCGCACTTCTCTCCAGCCCGTCTTTAGAGGCTGGTCAAAATGCCCGTTCAACAGCAAACGCCGCTCGATTTCCGCATCACGCTGTTCCGTGTGCAGACCGTAATTCGACGTCAGGACGCGCACCTCATGCCCGCGCTGCTTCAGGGCTTCCGAGACGGATTCGCAGCGGAAATCAAACGTTCCCGCGTGGTGCGGTGGGAACAGATTGGTTAAGACAAGGATTTTCACGCGAGCGAAGTGACGGCGGCCAGTTGCCGGTCCCGCATCAAGTAAACGATGAATTCATATCAGGCAGCTTATCTGCCTTTCCGATTGGGAAATCAAGCCTGCAACCTGGCCCTGCACATCTCAGAGCGCGTACTCAAAATCAACTTTGGGCATCGTCCTCGTCGTCGTCCTCGATGTTGCCTTCATTTTCGAGGACGAGGAGGACGACGAGACCGAGGACGAACAGACAGTCTGGAATTTCCGCACATGCTCTCTGAATTTGGCAACGGGAGCGCCCAGATTTCCCCGCGAGCCGGAAAAACCTTCGACAAGCTCCATCGAGAATGGCATTTTGGCAGCGTGTCTGTAAGCAAACTGGAACAATTGCGCACGCTCCTGCGCTCCTATGGCTCCTGCCTGGTCGCCTATTCAGGCGGGGTCGATTCTGTGTTCTTGGCGTACGTGGCCAAGGAAGAACTGGGCGCACGCTCGCTGGCGGTCATTGCCGATTCAGCGAGTCTGCCCCGGCGGGAACTGGAGGAGGCTTTGGAGATTGCCGAGAGATTTTGCATCCCTGTGCGCGTCATCCAGACCCAGGAATTCAACAATCCTGATTACCTGGCCAATCCCAACAACCGCTGTTATTTCTGCAAGCAGGAGCTTTTTACCGAGCTGGCGCCGCTGGCGCGGAAAGAGGGATTTGCCGTCATCGCCTACGGCGAGAATGCCAGCGACATCGGAGAGTACCGGCCCGGCGCGAAAGCCGCTGCCGAGTTTCAAGTGCGTGCGCCGTTGAAAGAAGCGGGCCTGACCAAAGCTGAAATTCGCGAATTATCCGCCCAGCTCGGCCTGCCTACCGCCGATAAACCGCAACTGGCTTGCTTGAGTTCGCGCATTCCCCACGGCGAACCGGTCACGACGGCAAAACTGCTGATGATCGAAAAAGGGGAATGTTTTCTTCGTGACCTTGGTTTTTACGACGTGCGCGTGCGCCATCATGAACTGAAAACCGGCCACCTAGCCCGGATTGAAGTCGGCCCTGGTGAGCTGGGAAAGTTCTTCGCCGACAATGTCTTTGGCCAAGTCGCCGAAGCCTTAAAGAGAGCGGGCTACACGCACGTCACGCTCGATTTGGAGGGTTACCGCCGAGGCGGCGTGAATAGCAGGTTGAATCCAAGCTGAGAACCTTGCTGCTCCAGCGTGTTTTGTAATCCTATCTGCGGAAGCCTTCGCTGCTCGTGCAAATTCTTCGGGCACAGATTCAACCGCAGAGGCGCGAAGGACGCCGAGAGGAAATTCATTTTCATCTCTGCACTGCAATAGTCCACATTGTTCGCAGGCTGAGATCAAGTTTTACACGCGCTTGTTGCTTCGATTCAACGGTTTAACGATTCGGCTGCGGCTTTGCCACGCTGCGTTGTTCGCGCCTCTGCGGTTTTCCACGAATTGGCTTTTGGTTGCGGCTCCTCTGCGCTGGGTGTTTCGCGGATTGGGCCACCGCTTCCAGGCCAACGTTCTGGGGCAGTCTTACTTGGGGAGCAACTCGCTCACCATGGCTTTTTCTTCCTTCAATTCGTTCACGCTGGCTTCGATCCTGACGCTGCTGAACTCGTTGATCGGAACGCCTTGAACAATCTCCAGCTTCTGGCCGTTGCTACGCACGGGGAAGGAACAAATCAACCCCTTTTCCACACCATAGCTGCCATCGGAGCAGACACAAACGCTGTGCCAATCGCCGGCTGCGGTTGGCGTGATGATGGAAGCGACGCTGTCAATGATGGCGTTGGCGGCGCTGCCCGCGCTGGAAGCCCCGCGCGCCTTGATGATCGCCGCCCCGCGTTGCTGCACCGTCGAGATGAATTCTCCCTTTAACCAGGTTTCGTCCTTGATCAGGTCGGTCGCCGGTTGGCCGTTGATTTTCGCATTGTAGAAATCTGGGTATTGCGTGGCGGAATGATTGCCCCAGATAACCACGTTGCTCACCGCCGTCACGTCGGTACCCGCCTTCCTGGCAAGCTGCGACTTGGCGCGGTTTTCGTCGAGCCGTGTCATGGCGTGGAAACGGTCGCGCGGCACATCCGGGGCATTGTTCATGGCAATGAGGCAATTCGTATTGCACGGATTGCCCACGACCAGGACACGGACGTCGACGGCGGCGTTCTTTTGCATGGCTTGCCCTTGGCCAATGAAGATTTTCCCGTTAATCCCCAGCAAATCCTTACGTTCCATGCCGGCTTTGCGCGGGATGCTGCCAACCAGCAAAGCCCAGTTCACCCCTTTGAAACCCTCATCAAGGCTGGCCGTCGGCACGATGCCCTTGAGCAAGGGAAAGGCGCAATCATCCAGTTCCATGACCACGCCGTGGAGGGCCGGCAAAGCCGGTTCGATTTCGATCAAGTGCAGAAGGATCGGTTGGTGCGGCCCAAAGACAGCCCCTGAAGCCAGGCGAAAAACCAAGGAATAGCCAATCTGACCGGCTGCTCCGGTGACCGCCACCCGAATAGGTGTAAGTGTAGTGCTCATGGATCAAAATTTTCCGGCGAGTATGAGCAACGCTTGCCTGGCCTGCAAGCGTGGAAAGGATTAATGAGTAATCCCTCAGTCACAGCGGGCGGAGCCCTGGCTTGTAGCCGGCTCGGCACGTCTGATCCCTCCAAGCCGGTTGGAAACCGTCGCTCCTCCCGCCATGACTGAGTCATTACATTGATGATGGCACCGCCTAAGATTTGTCGGCGGCTGATTTGCGGGCTTGTTCGGCCAGAAGCTTTTGCAGGTCAGCCAAAGATTTCGACTGAGATGAACCCTCAATTGCTTTCTCGGCAATCTCCTGGACTTTCTGATAGGCCAGCTCCAACTGGCGGGACAGCTTGGCATTCTGATCGGCCAGGTCTTTGACGCCCTTTTCCAGCGATTCGATCCGCGCAACCGAGACGTTGCGTTCGCCGTCGTATTCCTTGCGCAACAGGTCCTCCCGGTTTTTGGCGTCCGATTTGAGCTTTTCGGTTGCTTCCTTGACGGCCTTTTCCACGGCCGCCTCCAACTCCTTCGGAAAGGCTTCGGCCCGCTCCCGGAGCTGTGCCAACTCCCGCTCCTTTTCGAGCACCGTCTTTTCCCGCTCGGCCAGTTCCTGCTAAGGCTTCGTAAAGATGGCGCGATGAATCGGCGCCGGGTACGGCACGTCCGGACCCTTGGCCACAAACCACAAAATGCGGTTCAGTTCGTCTTCCGGCGCCAGGTCAAAGTCCCGAAAATTCATCCGCTTCGATTGCAGGGCAAAGGGCGACTTCTCGGTATTCTTCGCGTTAAGATCGACCTTGGGCATAAGCAGATTGTAGGGCGTCATCTGGGCCGTATTTTGGAAGCAATTGAACATCGGCGTGGCCCCGGCATCGTATTGCGTCATCGGTGGCAAACCCAGGATCAGTTCCATCGTCCGAACCATGCTGGCCGTCGTGTAAAGGGTGCTATCGACAAAGCCGCGCTTCACGTAAGGGCTGATGACAAAGCCAACCGTGCGGTGGGCATCCACGTGATCAGGTCCATTCTGCGCGTCGTCTTCGATGACAAAAATGGCCATCTCCTTCCAGAACCGGCTGCGCGTGGCGGCTTCCACGATCTTGCCCAGGCCGATGTCGTTGCTGGCGACGCAGGCATCGGGCGCGAATTCCCCCGGCGTTGTGCCTCTGGTGTGATTCTCGCCCAGCGACATGATGGTAAAGCGTGGCAGCACCCCGTTCTTTTCCGCCGCCTGCAAATCCTCAATCCACCATTTCACGCGGTCCATATCCCGTTCGCCGGTCCACTTGCCTCGGTTGCTTGAGGGCACCCGGCTGGCGCCTTCGCCATAATTCTTGAAGCTGAGGCCGTGGCGTTTGCAGAGGTCCCACAGATAGCCGGCCGCCGGAACGGCCATTTCCTCGTTGCCCGGCAGTTTGCCGTGTTTGGAGTAGGAAATGATCCAGGAGCGCTGATTATAGTCATTGGCAATGGCGGCGTCGCACCAACTATGACCATCCACGCTGACTTCGCCATTGCAGTAGAGGTTATCGAACAAGACATACTCGCGCGCCAGTTGATGCTGGTTCGGAGTGACGGTTTCACCGTAAATGGTGAGGTTGGGATCGCCATTGCCGGCCGGTTGGCCTTGCGCATCTTTGAAATCGCCCATGACCTGATCGTAGGTGCGATTTTCCTTGATGATGTAAAGCACGTACTTGATGGGGCACGGCTGTCCGACTTGGTCGGGTATGATGCCGCCGCTCTTGATGGGCGCACGCTGGTACATTTCAGGCGTGTAGGGCGAGTTGCGGCGGACCTGCTCCGTGTAGGCCGCCATTTGAGCAGAGTCAGGGCGGGCAATGAGCGAAATGGAGCCTTCGAATGTGCGCGCAATGTAATCGAACGCCGGCGGTTTGTGGAGTTTCTGCGGCGTCGCAGTCTTGGGCGGCACATTCGCGCGCGAAGCCAAGCCCTTCCCATTGGCCACGAACAGTGTCTTGTTATCGGGACTGACCGATACCGCTGAAGGATACCAACCCACGGGGATAAAACCGTCCGCCACGGAAACGGTCGGGTTGGAAATATCCACCACCATGACGCTGTTATTGTCGGCGTTGGCCACGAACAGCGTCCGGCCATCCGGCGACACGGCCAAACCATCTGGGGTGCTTCCTTCGGGCGATTGCGGATAAAGCGAAGTCGAAATGACCTCGCGTGTTCCCTCCCAAAGCCGCCGCGTCGGGCTGGCTGCTTCGCCCGGCTTCTCCACGATTTTGGTTTGAATGACATGCACGGTGTTGTCGCCGGCGCAGGCTATAAAGAGCCGTCCGTCCTGGGCCAGCGCCAGATCATTGGGGCGCAGGCCCACGTTCAGGTCCCGCACACGGCGATTCTTCTCCATGTCCACCGCGCTGACCGTGCGGCTGCCCCAGTTGCTGACGTAGAGATGGCGCTGGTCGGCGCCAACGATGCACGAGTGCGGATGCAGCCCCACTTGGATCGTGGTTTCCAGTGCAAGAGTGTCCGGGTGCAAAACCCAAACCTCGTGGTTGCCCTCGTTGCAGACGTACACCTTGCCCGTCGTGGGGTGTACTGCGATGCCGGCCAAGAAAACGCCGGTTGCTTCCGCCGCAGGTTGCACCGCGTTCGTGCCGGTGACCTTGCCGTCCGCATAATTGAAAACGTAAATATGCCCGGAGTCGCCTCCGGAAACAAAAATACGGCTGCCGTCCCTACTGAAGGCCAGCCCGTTCCAAGCTTCCGCCAACGGCAGGAATTGCGTGACCCGTTTGCCGGCCATATCGAGGAGAATGAGTCCTGTATTGCTAAAACCGCCACATGCGGCCAGAAGCATCTTCTTGTCGGGCGAGACGGCCAACTTGAGCGCCATGTCGCTGATGGGGACATGCTCACCAGCCGGTGTCACGCCCCAGCCATTGAAAAGCATATTCTCGTTCGGGCTCAGTCCTGGTTTCTCCCGCAGCTCCGGGCTTTTGACATCCTCATCCGCCCGCCGCACCGGCTTTTGTTGCGCGTGGGACGCAACAGCAAGCCAAGCCGCCAAGACCGCAACAACCATCCGCAAGAATCCTGTCCGCAATGCTGCCGTATATTTCATAACGTTTTGTCTATGGAACACTGTGCTTGAATCGTCGCCAACCTTGCGCCGTTTTCCGCGTCAGCGTCAAGCGTGTTACAGCGAATTGCCAGCCCTGCCGCCCGCCCACCACGCTCTGGCCGAGTGGTTAATTCCTGCATTCCAAGTGACGCCGCCGAGGATGACTTCAAGTAATGCGAATCTCGTAAGAAACAATCCAGATATCGATCTGGCGAAATCGCTCCTTTAGTCTTGGCTTGAGCTGCCCGAAAAAGTCGGCATTTTCCGGCGTGTCTTCCACGTCAACGAACACGCGTAGGTTATCTTCCTCGTATCGGACACCTTGAAGGGTCCAGACACCTCGGAGGGGTTGAGGTTCAAAAGTATACGCGCCAAACTGAGCCGCCAATTGCTCCCCCACCCACAAGTGGTTTTCCTCCTGGACCGGGCTGCCGTCGTTATGCCGGGTGGGCAAGATTATTTCGTAGCGTCTGAACGACATCGTCTTGATTCAGGAATTCAACGAGCTTGTATGGCAGCGAGTTTTCCGCCAGCCAGCTCAGCGCCGGCTCCGGTACAATGAAAACGTGATCACGCAATCCAACCACCCGGCCACGAAGGGCCATGCCCACCAAAGCTTTGGCGGCGACGCTACGATCCTCAAATTGGATTTTTGCGAATTTCATCGTTGGCAAAGTAGTGAAAAGCGGTGGACTAGTCAAATAGCCTCTCGCCTCATGCTCTAATCTGCTTTCGGGACGAACGCACGCGTTCCCTCGTTCAGCACCAAACCTGCCCTCGTTGAAGCCGCATCAATAGCCTGCCGGCAAAGTGGAGGCCAAGCCTTGCACAATGGCCACTCCACTGGACGTCCCCAACCGGTTGGCGCCGGCCTCGATCATGGCCAGCGCCGTCTTGAGATCGCGAATGCCCCCGGCCGCTTTGACCCCGAACTTGGCCCCGACGGTTTCCCGCAACAACCTCACATCATCGACCGTTGCTCCGCCTGTGCTGAAACCGGTGGAGGTCTTGATGTAATGCGCGCCGGAATCGAGCACGAGCCGGCAGGCCCGGATTTTTTCATCGCGAGTCAGCAAGCAGGTTTCGAGGATCACCTTCACCGGCCGCTCGTCGGCCGCCTCCGCCACGTCGCGCAATTCCCGCAGGACATAAGCGTCATCGCCCGTCTTCAGCCGGGCGATGTTCAACACCACATCGATTTCCTGCGCGCCGTTGTCGATGGCCACCTCGGTTTCGTACCGTTTCACATCGCTGTCGGCAGCGCCCAGCGGAAAGCCCGCCACCGCCACTACTTTCACGCCGCTCTCCTCCAACAGGTGGCCAGCATGGGACACCCATGAACCGTTGACGCACACGCTGCAAAAGTGATGCTCACGCGCTTCGGTACACAGCTTCTCAATCTCCTTGGCGGTGGCGTCGGCTTTGAGCAAGGTATGGTCGATGTATCGAGCCAGTTCGTTGGGTGAGAGTGTGTTCATGTGAGCAGTTCTTCAGCGGACGATTGCCAACTCGTGTGTTTCGTGGTTCTCTCCACTGCATGGAAGCCGCTTAGCCTGGATATTTCATACCCTGTAGCGGCGTCTCGTCAGAGCGCCGCATTCGTAGGGGTGAAAGCTGGCGGCGCTCTGACGAGACGCCGCTACAGGGTGTTGGCGATTCATGTGGAGTGTGAAGTATGCGGGTTAGCCGGCTTTATTTGAGGAAGAGCGCGCCCGGAAAACTTCCCATAACTTCGCACACACAGGCTTCGGCACATACTGCCGGACAATATCCTCCCAGCCTTCAGGCCCGATCAAGCCTTTGACCATGCTCGAGCTGACCTCAGCGATGCCCCGGGGCGGCATCAGAAAAACCGTCGTGATTTGCGGGTTCAAATCACCGTTGATATTTCGCATAACCCGCTCGAACTCGTAATCGCTCTCCGATCGTATGCCCCGCAGGATATAGCCGGCGCCAATGGACTGGGCATACGTGATCAGAAACTGATCGCCAAAACTGGCCAACTCAAGATTCTGATATTGTTGCGTGGATTGCTGCACCATGCCCAGGCGTTCCTCCGGCGTAAAGGAGCATTTCTTTTTCGGGTTGATGCCAATGGCCACCACCAGCCGGTCAAAGAGCTTGACCCCCTGTTCGATCATCCACAAATGCCCCACCGTCAAGGGATCGAAACTGCCGGCATAGACCGCCATGGTGCCGGCTTTTTTCTTTTGCTTTTTCACTGCGGAATTCTGTGACAGTTTTTCTCCGGCCCCAAGCATTTATTTTGCTACCGTCATCCGAAAGCGACCTCGCCCTTTAAACGGGTGGAGACAGACCGCAAATTCCGCGTCGCCGGCAGCACACGGCATTGCGCCGAAGCCGTGGCGAATTCGCCGGCCGACATGAACGAAGCAGGTATTCGCTTCATTCCAGCAATCCCAAGAACTGCGGCTGTCACTCCGGGCGACGGCTCAAAACCTTCGCTGCCAGGATGCAAGCCGGATGATGCGCGACTGGAAGCGAGTTGGCGGTATTTGATCCGCCCGGAACGAGTTACCGCCGAATTGGATGGGATGATCGTGCAACGGTGCGCGCGTTGCCCTCCGGTGAAATCAGCGCCGACTCACGTCGGCGGCTACGGGGGACTGAATTAATACGTCTCAACTGCTCAGATGATCAGCAGTTTGAAGCGGATCCTTCATCTGCAATACGGCACAGCCTATGCCCAGGAGAAAAAGCGACGGCTACACACCGAGCATGGGGCCGCAGCGCCATCCAAGCAGTGGCCAACGCTGTCCGAGGCGTAGTGCGCCGCGCTTTTGTCAGCGACCTCCTCCGGCAGGAGTCGGAGGATTTCCTGGTGGACTACAAATTGATGACGATCTCGTATTCGAGCACCACATTCCCGCCCACGATCTTGCTGCTCGTGATCCGCGTGCGTTCGTCTGAATTGAGCCGGTAAAAGCGGGCGGCGTCAGCCTTGAGAGGTATGGTAATGGTGCGGGCCGTCGTATCAACTACGGCGGCTGTATCTTCCGCAAAGGTCCCCTTGAGCGCTGCGGACGATTCAACCTTAATGGCCGCAGGTGCAATCGCATTGCGAAAGGCCTTGATCGCACTCGCCGAACTCGGATCATTGATCAACGTCCTGGTTCCGGTGCCTCTATCGACCGAGAACCATTCGGCGTAACCGGCCCCGCCGCGTTCGTACCAGACCATGCGGAACGGATAGAGCCCCGATTCCAGGACGAGGAAATCGACCGTTTCATTGGCCGGCCCGCCGTTGTGGAAAGCCAGCACGGGAGAGCTCACGTCGCCCAGCTTGCTGCCCGTCTGGACCTTGTAACCATCATCGGTGATGAAGCCGAACCGGTGAACGCCGGCCGGCAGATCGAGGTAGGCCAGGATTTCCACGGCGAAATCGTCGGTTCCGTTCTCATTGGCATCAATTCCCGGGACGAGGTTATCGTTCTCGAACGCCCCGGCGTTGCCTTCGATCTTGTTGAAATTGATCACCGTCGCGACGGTGTTGGTATCGACAAATTTCGCGATGGTTGAATTGGGGGCCAATTGGTCTTCAGCGCGCTGCAGGCTGTTGGCCAGGCCTGAACCTAGCGGCGCTTGCACCACCCGGACGTTGAAGCCAGGGTCCGCGCCTGAGCCAGGCTGGCGTTTGAGTGGATCCACCGCCTTGTAAGTCAGAACAAAGCTCCATTCATTGGTCTGGCTGACATTCAAGTTGTCGCTAAAGACGATGCGGGCCGTGTTGGTGGAGTTCGACGGCGGAAGCGGTGAAATGTCGTAGGTCACCGTCGCGCCGTTGGCATCGCCAACAATCCTTGGACTAACCGGATTTCCGTTGAACGTCAGAACAATCGTATTGGTGCGCACCGAGGTGTCGCGATTCTGAATGGTGACGGCCAAAGCGGGAGCCAAGCTTTCAATCTCAGCCCCCGCGGTCGGTGAAATCGATCCGATCGTCGCACGCTGCAGGCCCGCATCAGCCACAGGATTGAAGAGGAGGTAATTCTGATAACGCGCGCCGTCGGGGGCATCGGCTGTCACTTGCCGGAGACGAAGCGTTGTTGCGCCAGACAAGCGAAGGATCACTTTGTTCTGGCCGGTGGCGTCGGTGAGGGCAAAGTTTCGGTGCTGAAAGCCCGTGCGCCCCCCGAGGAAGGAACCGAGAACTTTCGTGGTCTGGCTCGGCTGTGTGATATCGCCCGTCACCTCTTCCAGCACGCTTTCACCGGAAGCCATGTTGACCAAGGCCTCACGGAGATAGACTTCGTAAGACCCGGGCGGAAAAGTCCGCGTGTAATCCAGCCACTCACCCGCTTCGATGTCACCGACGTCATAGTCGAAAACGAAAGCATCCGCACCGCCCGCGGCCGTGTATTTCGCCCGAACGCTGTCGAGAGTATGCTGCATTCGAATCGGGTCAAAAGGACGATACAGGGTGTCCTGCGGACGAGGCGTCGTGCGGGTGTCGTTGAAATCCACGTTTTGGACAGCGGTTTGGAGGCTGTAAGCGTCCGCTTGCGGACCGCTCCCTTCAGAAATCAACACCGGGTTGTCAATGAACTTGCCGCTCACGCCGTCAATCGAAAAGTTGTAGTCCTCAATTTCAATCACGTAGCTGTTTTCCGCAAACGTGTCGAAGTAAAGCGTCTTGGACGTGGCCACGCCGTCAGAGTCTTCGGCGCCGAGAGTAGCGGTGTAGTTGACGTTGGCAGCCAATCCGCCCAGGGTGGCCGTCTTCGTCCCGCCCGAACCGGAGACAGTGAGTCCGTTGGCCTTGGTTATTTTCGCACCGTTGAGCGTGACCGAAATCTTGTCATCGCTCAGGGCCTTGTCATCATGCACCTTGAAAGAAATTTGCGTTGAAGCCGGCAGGAAATTTGCATGCTCGGCCGGCTGGGTCTCCGAGATGATTGGCGCCACGTTCGCGGCCACCGGCGGAGCGGAAACGATCGCGTTGTCATAGTAAATGCGGTAAGGGTTTTCCGGGGCGGAAGCAGAGTAGTCCTCATAAAGGTAGAGCGTGAAGTAGCCGCTGGTCAGGTACGGCGCCGCCGGACTATCCGTGCCGCTCACCAACACATCTGCCGCCGGCGTGTCGATCACCGTCTTTTCCCACATCACCGCGTTGTTGTTTTCTTTATCCAACACCTTGGCGGTAATGGTCACGCTGCCCTCCTTGACCGTCAACGTCAGCACGAGCGTAATATTATCGTTCTTGAGATCCGCTTCCGGGCCATCGTCGGCGACAAAGTATTTACTGATGCCTTTGGTGATCAAGACATCGGTGGTGGACTTAGCAAAGCCGTAGCCAGCCAGGGTGCCAGGCGAACCCGTGGTCGGTATGAAGGCCAACACCGCAAACGAATCCTTCTCCCCGCCTTGCGCCACGTCCACGCTGAACTGAACGCGCTCGCCTTCGCTCAAATCGAAGACCCGCGACGTCTTTTGGCTGGCAATAAAAATGGACTGCCCCACGGGCGGCAACTCAAAACGCAACTGGCCCTCCGTTTCTCTGGATGGACCCAGCGCCGCACTGAACGTGAAATCACTCCAGGCCGTCTTGGTGTTGTCGTTAAAGTCATCGAGCATCGTCGTGTCTGTTACGTAAACTTCAGCGTTGTCATAGACGATGCGGTAGGGGGTTTCCGGCGCGGAAGCGGAATAGTCCTCATAAAGGTAGAGCGTAAAGTAGCCGGTGGTGAGGTACGGCGCCGCCGGACTATCCGTGCCGCTCACCAACACATCTGCCGCCGGCGTGTCGATCACCGTCTTTTCCCACATCACCGCGTTGCTATTCTCTTTATCCAGAGCCTTGGCGGTAATGATTACGTTGCCATCCTTGGCGGCTAACGTCAGCACCAGGGTAATGTTTTCGTTCTTCAGGTCCGCTTCCGGGCCATCGTCGGCGACAAAGTACTTGTTGATGCCTTTGGTGATGAGGATATCAGTGGTGGACTTGGCCAAGCCGTAGCCACCGAGGGTGCCAGGCGAGCCTGAGGTGGGAATGAAGGCCAGCACGGCAAAAGAGTCCTTGTCGCCACCTTGCGCCACGTCCACGCGAAACTCGATGGTGCGTCCTTCCTTCAACTCGAACTCCTCGGAAGTCTTCTGGCTGGCAATGAAAATGGACTGTCCCACGGGCGGCAACTCGAAGCGCAACATCCCATCAGTTTCACGGGAGGGACCCAGCGCCGCATTGAACGTGAAATCACTCCACGCCGTCTTGGTATTGTCGTCAAAATTGTCCAGGATGCGCGCTTGCAATGGGCCAGCGAGGCTCATGGCCAATAGAAAGACGGATATAAAGGTGTGTCGAAGGATGGACCGATAGGTAGTTTTCATAGGCATGAGGGGGTTCTGATGGAAACATGAAGTCGAGGCTGAGTGGTGTTTCGATGCTGATTCGGCCATATTTGTTTAAGTGAATTAGGATATAATGCAAATACTGCATTTGGCCGCGCCGGTCAATGAATTTCCTCAGAACACGATTTGACCCCACCCCGTTTTTCCCGCATTCTTTCCGCCATGGCAAACTCGTTTGGTCATCTCTTTCGCATCACCACCTGGGGCGAATCCCATGGCGGCGGAGTGGGCGTGGTCATCGATGGCTGCCCCCCCGGACTCGCATTGACCGAGGCTGACATCCAACCAGATTTGGACCGCCGGCGGCCGGGCCAATCCAAAATCGTCACTCCACGCAAGGAAACCGACACGGTCCAGATTCTGTCCGGAACATTCCAGGGCAAGACGCTAGGCACGCCTATCTCCTTGTGGGTCAAGAATGAAGACGCCCGGCCCGAAGCTTATTCCGAGATGGAAACCAAGTTTCGTCCTTCGCATGCCGACTACACTTATTTTGCCAAGTACGGCATCCGTAATTGGCAAGGGGGCGGCCGTTCCAGCGCCCGCGAAACCGTCGGGCGGGTGGCCGCGGGCGCCATCGCCAGGAAAATCCTGCGCGAACGCTATGGCGTCGAGGTCCTGGCCTACGTCCAACAAGTGCAGCGGCTCATCGCCCAGGTCGATCCGGAGACAGTCAAAGCCAGTGAGATCGAAGCGAACATCGTGCGTTGCCCTGACCCCGCCATGGCCGGGAAAATGATTCGCTTGATCGAACGCATGCGCAAAGCCGGCGACAGCGTGGGGGGCATTGTGGAAGGTGTGGCGCGGGGTGTTCCACCGGGCTGGGGCGAGCCGGTCTTTGATCGCCTGGAAGCGGACTTGGCCAAAGCGATGTTAAGTCTGCCGGCCTCGAAAGGGTTCGATATCGGCTCCGGCTTCGGTGGAATCCTGATGACCGGCACGCGGCACAACGATCCTTTTCGCGCCAAAGCCGGCAAAGTCTATACGACAACCAACCGCTCCGGCGGCATTCAAGGCGGCATTTCCAATGGGCAAACCATCTACTTCCGCGTCGCCTTTAAGCCGGTGGCTACCGTCATGCACGAGCAGGAAACAGTCGATGTCGACTTCCACAACACGACGTTAAAAGCGCGCGGGCGGCATGATCCATGTGTTTTGCCCCGCGCCGTGCCGATGGTCGAAGCGATGACGGCCCTCGTCCTGGTGGACCACGCCCTGCGCCACAAAGCGCAATGTGGGGAATAGATTGTATGCAACGGTGACGGCGGAGCGGTCCGCACGCTGCCTGAAGGCACGGCAAAAGAAGCGTCGCAAACGTTTGCAAATCGAAGGGAACTGGCTAAGGTTGGCCCATGGAAACTATCGATGAGCGGGTCGAGACGCTGGAAATGACGGTGGCGCGATTCATCACTAACACAAACGCGATAATTCAGAGGCTGGACCGCACCTGCGAGCGGCTGGACCGGAGCTACGAACAGGTTCGACAAGAGATGGAGAAGCGCGACAAACAGATCGAGCAGCGTGACAAACAGATCGAGCAGCGCGACAAGCAGATCGACCATAGTCTTGAGCAGCTCAAACGTGACGCCCGCGAGCATGCTCTCGAAATGGCGCACATTGCCGACCGAATCGGACGTTTTGCGGAAGACATCGTCGGCCCGAACATCCCCCGCTTGGCACAGGAGGCCTTTGGCATCACTGAATTTGCTTTGTACGCGCAGCGGATCAAAAAGTGGCATACGACCGACCCAAGCCGGTCGCGCGAGTTTGATTTCGCCATTGCTGGCAACCGCCAGTTGGTGATCACCGAGACGAAAGCCACGGCACGCCTCAAAGACGTTGAGGACTTCGCGCACGGTTTAAAGGAGGTTTTCGACTATTTTCCGGAGTATCACGGATACGTTCTGGTGCCAGTTTTCGCCAGCATGGCCGTGGGGCCGGACCTGCTCAAACGGCTGACACGCTTAAAGATATATGCGCTGGTCTTGGGGGAGCGGACCATGGAACTGCTCAACCTGGAGGAAGTCAGAGCCAAGCGCCGCTGAGCCTGCCCAGCTTGTCCGGCAGGGGTTTTGCACCGGAGAAGGGGTGGCGTTTATTTTGCCCGGTCTTCTTCTTCCACCTCCGCCGGCAGCGCAACCGTGAACACCGATCCGTCTCCAAATTTGCTGCTGACCGTCACCTCCCCGCCCATCATCCGCTAAAACCGGCAGCAGTTCAACGCAGGCCCGGCGCCAGGCCAGGAGCAATGCCCGCAAAAATCTGCAGCAGCACAGACAAGTTCGCTCGCCACGCCATCTGCCATTCCGGCGCGCTGAAAATCCAAAAGGTCGCCGCCAGTGCTATGTACGGCCCGTACGGGACGCGACTGGACCATTCCCGTTTTCTAAGGAGAATAGTCGTGATGCCGACCATGGACCCGAGGATGGCGCTGAACATCAAGGAAAAGACAACGGCTTGCCAGCCGAGAAAGGCCCCAATCGCCGCCATAAACTTCACGTCACCCAGACCCATCGCTTCCCGCGGCAGCACAATCTGGCTCGTCACCACCTCCAGGTGAGTTACCTCTTCCGGGTTCAGCGTTTCGTCCCCGATCTGCAGTGTCAAGGGGGTCAATCGCACCGTCACGTCCCAGTAACAACGGTCACTCAACTCGACGGTCTTGGCGTGCAACACCACGGCGTCGGACTTACGATAAAACAAGTCCTCGTAGGGAATTTCCTTTTCCGGCAAGCACAACGCTGTTTCAGTGAAAATCACTTTCGCATCCGGAGGCAATTGCAGTTTATGTCTGCCGAAGAGCAGTTTGCCGAGGCGCAAAATGCCATAGATCAGCCCGCCACCCACGACGATGCCCCAGAAGCTTTGTTCCAAGGCCGGAGCCCGGTCTTTGACCTGATGCAGAGCCGGCGCCGCCAGCGAACAGAGAAAGCCCGCCACCATCCCGCCAAGCGTGATTTCATCCGGAATGATGAAATGTTCCAAGTCAATGAACGTGGCCACAATAAAGCCTGCCAAAACCAGGCAATAGGCCAAGGAGAGCACGGCGGCCTGATCGCCAAACCGCAGCCAGCAGCCGAGAAAGGCCAGCCCCGTCAGGAGTTCGACCAGAAAATAACGGATCGAGATGGGCGCCGAGCAATTCGCACAGCGGCCTCGCAAATAAACCCAGGTGACCAGCGGAATGTTGAAAAACCAAGGAATCGAATAGCCGCAGTGCGGGCAATGCGAAGGCGGAAGGACGATGCTTTCACCCCGCGGCATGCGGTAAATGCAGACGTTCAGCAAGCTCCCCACGATGCAGCCGAAAGCAAAAAAGACCATCGACCAGAAATGAAACGGCACCGCGGCCCAAATTTTCGGATCAAACATAAAGAAAAGGGGACCGGAGCAGACGGGAGATCAGATCACGCATAAACATGGTCCGTTAAGGCCCGCCGCATTACTTCGAGGAGCGCGGGTTGGCCGCTCCAGATTTCCAAAGCCTTTGCTCCCTGATTCTGCACGCATTCTGCACGGCAGGCGAGGCCGAATGCTTGATGGGATGCCCGTACACCACGCAAGAGCGCATGGTGGCAGAAATCGTAGAACCGGGTTCAGACACGCGCGGAGAATAAAGTCCAACTCCCAAAGTTCAAAGTGCAAAGTGCAGGCGGTGCATCCGCCCGCAATTCTTGAGGTTTGCGAAATGGGCCGAGACGCTGGAGCGCCGGCATGCAACCGGCTTTGTGGAAATTCATCACCAAAAGCCGATTAGAAATCGGCGCTCCATTGGCTGCAGCTTCGCCACGGTAGCTTCATGGAGGAGGCATGAACGAAAGGTTCGTGCCATAGCATTCGTTCTTCACCATTAACCGTAAGCCAAGCAGTGGCAACACCGCGAGCAGCAGGAAATGACGGTGGAGCTTGGGTGTCGTCTGAGAAGCTTTTTGACCGTCGAGCGAAAAATGCTCCGGCTCGACGGCCTGACGAAGACCCGTCAATTGGCTCTACGGTTTTCTCAGGCGGTAGAAGCGGTTTTGGGCGGTCACGATGGCCTCCGCATAGGGCTTGCCGGGCGCAGGCGTGATGGGCGTCCACGGGCCGAGGAGGGTCGGCGCCCATTCGAGGTTCCCGGTGCCGGTCCAGTTGAGTGCCACTTGGCCATTACTCACGGCCGGAGGCAGGAATGCCAGCGGCGGCTCGGCAGCGCCGTTAAGCTGGACATAGTCTATGCCCATCCAATTGCCGCCACCCTCGGCATTGTAATTGATGCCTCGAAGGCTCACGATGTTATCAGCGCCGAGACCGACCTGCGCGTTCACACTGGCCAAAGTGAACTGCGGGGTCGTGTAATCCACACCCAATTCAGCAGCGCGGATGAGGATCTCAGGCTGGACCAGCACGCCATTGAAATAGACTTCGATGCCGTAGCGGGTATCCGGTTCGCCATCATGCAAATTGAGCGCGTCAAAGGTGACTGACACAAGGTCGGTGGGTTTTAGTGTGCCTGGAAGGTTGAAGTGATAGCGCAGATCATTGTCGGCGGCGGCGAAGGCGCGCTCGGCAGCCTCTTCGTTTCTCGGCACAATCCCCACCGGTTCGTAATCTCCATTACCGGCGATCGTGTTTGTATAAACGCCCGCAAAGTAGTAATCATTGTCGGCGCCGCCGGAGACTTCCCTGCTGGTTGGACTGCCCGGGAGGTCGTTTATCGCCCCATTCTCCTGCACAAAGCTAGTGTTGGCTCCACCGCCGTCTCCTAACGGCCAATCGTTGTCGTCCTTGCCAACCGCCCATGGGAACACCGGTGTCGGAATTGGATTAAGCTGAACATAGTCAATGCCCATCCAGGCGCCGCCGCCGTCGCCATTGTAGCTGATGCCTTTGAGGGTCACGATATTATCAAAACCTGGTCCCACCTCGGCGTTCACACTAGCAAGAGTGAATGGCTGGGTGGTGTAATCCATATCCAACTCCGCTGCATGGATGAGAATCTCCGGCTGAACCAGCACGCCGTTGCAATAAATCTCGACGCCGTACCGGGGATCCGGATTCTCAACCCTGTTATCCAAATTGTTCGCGTCAAAGGTGACCATGAGCTGGTCACTGGGTTTCAACGTGCTTGGAAGGTTGAAGTGATAGCGCTTATCATTGTCAGTGCCGGCGAAGGCGCGTTCGGCAGCCTCTTCGTTCACCAAAACCGTGCCGACCGGAACATAGTCTCCGTTGCTGGTGATCACCTTCGTATATTCGCCGGCGAAGTAGTAATCATCGTCCGCTTGTTGATTGGTCTCGGGGCTGTTCGGGTTTCCTGGCAGCGGGTTGGTCCCAGATTCCTGCACGAAGGTGGCGTTGGCTCCTCCACCGTTGCCGACAGGCCAGGCGTTATCGTCCTTGCCGACACTCCAAGGGAACGGCGCAGGTAATACAGGGTTAAGCTGGACATAGTCGATGCCCATCCAATTGCCGCCGCCCTCCGCATTGTAGTTGATGCCTTTCAGGCTGACGATGTTATCGAAGCCTGGACCCACCCCGGCGTTGACACTGCCGAGGGTAAATGGCGGAGTGAAGTAACCGAACCCCACTTCAGCAGGGTGGATAAGAATCTCGGGCTGGACCTTTACGCCGTTGAAATAAACTTCAATGCCATAACGGGGATCCGCCGCGGTGTCATCCAAATTGAGGGCGTCGAAGCTAACCGATAACTGATCACTGGGCGTGAGCGTGGCTGGAAGGTTGAAGTGATAGCGCAGATCATTGTCGGCGGCGGCGAAAGCACGCTCGGCGGCCTCTTCATTGACTGGAACTTCACCGATTGGCGTGTAAGCGCCGTTGCCAGCGATGCCAGTCGAATAAACGCCGGCGAAATAGTAATCATTGTCCGCCCCGGAAGGGACTTCCGTGCTGACCGGGCTTCCCGGCAGCGGGTTAATTACCCCATTCTCCTGCACAAAGGTGGCGTTCACGCCACCCCCATTGCCCGCCGGCCAGGCGTTATCGTTAAGGCCAACAGCCCAGGGCAACACGGGCAGCGGGATCGGCTTGGCAACAGGGTTAAGCTGGACATAGTCGATGCCCATCCAATTGCCGCCCCCTTCGGCGCTGTGATTGATGCCTCTCAGGCTCAGGATGTTATCAAAGCCAGGACCAACCTCCGCACCTACACTTGCCAGACTGAAGGCCGGGGTCGTGTAAGTCCTGCCCAATTGGGCGGAACGAATGACGATCTCAGGTTGAACCCTCACGCCATTGAAATAGACTTCGACGCCGTAACGGGGATCGGTATTTACTGCACTCGGGTCATCCAAATTGTTCGCGTCGAAGCTGACCGATAGCTGGTCACTGGGCAGCAGGGTGTTAGGAAGGTTGAAGTGATAGCGCAGATCATTGTCGCCGCCGGCGAAGGCGCGTTCGGCGGCCTCTTCGTTGACCGGAACCGTTCCGACCGGCGTGTAAGTACCGTTGCCGGCGATGACTTTGGTATAAGAGCCGGCGAAGTAGTAGTCATTGTCCGCCCCGCGCGCAACTTCGGTGCTGACGGAGCTTCCCGGCAGCGGGTTGATGTCCCCATTCTCCTGCACGAAACTGGTATTGGCCCCTCCGCCATCACCCAAAGGCCAGTCGTTATCATCCTTACCGACGGCCCAAGGGAACACCGCCGGAGGGATGACCTCGGTCGCATGATCAAGCTGGATATAGTCGATGCCCATCCAATTGCCGCCACCGTCGTTGTTGTAGTTCACGCCCTTGAGGCTCACGATGTTATCCGCGCCCGGCCCGACAACCGCGTTCACACTGGCCAGAGTGAACTGCGGGGTCGTGTAATCCACACCCAATTGAGCAGGGCGGATGAGGATCTCAGGCTGCACGAGCACACCGTTGAAGTAAACCTCGACGCCGTATCGCGGATCCGCCTGGCCGTCAGTGTGCAAATTGTTAGCATCGAAGGTGACCGATAGCAGGTCAGTCGGTTTCAAGGTGTTCGGCAGATTGAAGTGATAGCGCAGATCGTTATCAGCGGCGGCGAAGGCGCGCTCCGCCGCCTCTTCATCTACCGAAACCACACCGATCGGCGCGTAATCGCCGTAGCTGGCGATGACGCTGGCGATGACGTCCGTATAAACGCCGGCGAAGTAGTAATCATTGTCCGCCTGTCTATCGATCTCCGGGCTGTCCGGGATTCCCGGCAGCGGATTGATAGCCCCAGTTTCCGCCATGAAGCTGGCGTTGGCTCCCCCACCGTCACCTAAAGGCCATCCGTTATCGTCGAGGCCGACGGTCCAGAGGAGTTGTGCCTGACCGGTGAGCGCAGTTGCAGCCAAGAGAAGGAGGGAGAACGTGACGGAGAACGCGGTTTTTGTTTTCATGTGCGTAAGTGAACTTGAGTGTTTTTGCAGAATAGTGGACGGCGGTCAAACAAAATCTCAAAAAAATCCGGGGTGAACCGGTATCAAGCCGGGGTGAAGTGCCGGTTTTTGGAGGCAAACAGCGTCCAGAAGCTAAAATTAGCTCGCCGTGCGGCGGGCAGACATGTTAGTTTCCCGCCTCAACGTGAAGCCTCGCAGCCAAGCCACCAAGACCCGCTCGACCGGAGCGAGGGAATTCTCTTTCCTGTTGGGAGCGGCCTGGGTGTGTGCCGGCGCCTTGGTGAAATGGGACGCGCGATGGCTATACCCGCTGCTCGGCCTCACGGTGATCGCGGCCCTATGGGCAGGCCGTCGGCAGCCAGCCCTTCTGCGCGTGCTGCTCTTGCTGTCTTTGGTATTTCCCGCTTGGAAGAAAGTCGATCAATGGCGTAATCGGGTCGCAGTCCGCGAGGATGTGGCGGTGATCAGCGAGGACGCGGCGGTGAAGGATGCGGCGGTGATCAGCGCGCTGGTGACGGCCGAGGAAACGGATTTGAAGTTAAGTCCAAAGATGAGCGCGCTTTCGAAGGGCCTGCTTAACTTGCGCCTGCCGGGGCCGGGAACAGAAACGGTGTTCGCGCCTTCGGTCAGCGTGTCCGAGGTCGGTCCCGTACCGGCGATGACGGCGCCTGGTGCAGGGATGCTGGAGTCACGGACGTGGCCGGTCGCAAAGGGCACGAAGGAAGTGGCGACGGTTGACCTATGGCGTCCGTTGTTGGATGCCGTCTCGTGGTTCGACCATGCCAAGGTGTTTATCATCAGCGGGGAGCACCCGAATGGCGACGCGCTCCGCTACGAAGCGAAGGGTGGCTTCGAGGCCCTGGCGATGATGAAGTCCGGCGAGTGGCGTTCGCTGCACGGCAAAATGAAAATGAGCTGGCAGCGAACGAAAGCAACGGCCAGCGAGCCGGCGCCGGACTGGCAAATCACAGGCTGGAAGACCGAGGAAATGCAATACAACGCCAGCCCGACGCGGCTGTTCGTCGAGGCGCTGGACACAGCCCTCCGTCCGCCCCAGGACGTCGCGAAGCTGCGGCGCTCCCAGCACTACGAAGCCACCGTGAACTTTTACCGCGGGGGCATGAAGTCGCCGCCCCATCCGTATTTTGCGCCGATCTCCGCGAACCAGAAGGAGGGCATCGCGGTGGCCGACATCGATGCGGATGGCTTTGACGACATCTATATCACGGTGCGAATCGGAACGAACATGCTGCTCCGAAACAATGGCGACGGCACGTTTACGGAGGAGGCGGCTTTGCACGGCCTGGCCCTGCCGGGTCATACCACCTGCGCGCTGTTCGCCGATTTCGACAACGACGGCGATCTCGACGTCATGCTCGGACGCAGTCTGCTGAGGACGGCCTATCTCGAGAACCGGGGCGGCAAGTTCTTTCAATACGCCAGTCCCAAACACTTTCCGATGGCGGTCATCTCCATGGCCGCGGCCGAGTACAACCGCGACGCCGATCTGCGCCGGCA
>ERZ1292640.743-Hain-H43-02um-R1-743-length-26902-cov-5_pt1 | contig 26902 bp, 26 predicted proteins | sample MGYA00564404_ERZ1292640 | MGnify/ENA primary metagenome ERZ1292640 (study PRJEB36523, sample SAMEA6512636) | groundwater metagenome | collected 2019-01-08 | study: AquaDiva: Metagenomics assemblies of 32 groundwater samples | reverse complement strand
GACCTGATTTTCTGCTTTGTCCGACTTACAGCTTTTCTGACTGACTTCTCATCGTAATCATACCTGAATGCAGACTGAACAGTAACGGTTTTGACGCCTGGATAAGTTTTGAAGAATTCGTCGACAGTGTCCGGAGAGTAAAGACCCCTTGCCAAAAGAGTGCCAACTCCAATAATTGGATATATTTTTATTCCAGTTTCTCGCTCAAAAAGATAATTCTCTGATATCGCAACTTTTGCGCCAAGAGTCGCGGATATCAACCCGCCCATCATTGCAGGATCGCTCCGTGCAATCATCGTCCTCAAGTATTGTGGGACAAAACCGAAATTGTTTTTTATGTCGCTGACGTAATCGTAAAGCAGCTGCTTGAATTTCAACATATATTTTGGCTCTTCCACTAATGGAATGACGCTTATGAAATCGTGGTTGTGAGTGTCATTCCATATTTTGTGTTCACTTTGTGCAGTCTGGTGGAAGCGTTTTAGCACTCTAAATGGCTGGTGGCCATCAACTGTCATAGGAAGAATAGCTTCCAACAACGGAGGATGCTTCAGCTTAAACTCGCCCTCGATGAACCTGGTAGAAGTCAGAATGGTCTGGAATGCATTTGGAAGCCTGTAATCTTTTTTGTGTTCAGGATTAGGAACCCTGAAAGTGATGAAAATGTCTTTTCCAACTACTTTTTTCTTGTAATAGCCCATATCCAGGGGGATAAGCTTCATGAGCGGAGTAGCCTCAGCTGCCTTACCTTCAGCATCCAGCATCACTTCATCCAGACCCAGTTTCTTGAACATGTAATGGAACTCTTCAATCTCGTCGTTTACCATTATTTTGGCCGATGGTGTATGAAGAAATCTCGCTTGAGAGGCATTGTCAGGATGCTCAGTCCCCATCACAGCAGGAATATGAGTGCGCTCTTTCAGGTTGAAAGGAAAAGGAGGATTCGCGGACGGCGAAAGATCAGACATATTCCAAAAGAGTTTCGGCTGCTTTTTTAAACTTATATGTTTAGGAAATATTACGGACTGTTTTTAAACGAAAGGAAAGATTTCCGACCAAACAAGAAACCTTCCGAAAATTTCTAAGATAGGTATATGAAGAAGCTTGATATCATAATTATTATGCCGGCGCTGGCAACTTGGTCGCCACCCGAGCTGAACCCTCGGGGCCCGTAAGGGTATCCCGGTTCAAAAGGTTTTCGGTTCAAAAACCTGAAAGTCCGGGCGCCGGCGCATTTTATTTTGAATTTGTATGTTTTAGTTTATTATATAATATTTCAACAATGCAGGCAAGAAAATAAACAAAAATTAGATTACCAATTAAAGATATCCAAGAAATAATCCCTGTTTCAAAATACCTGAGGAAAAAAGAGTTGCCATCTTTAGTGGCATAGGGATAGCCAAGAACAATCAAAATCAAAAGTGGCTGAAAAAATGGAATTAATTTGGGCTGATAAGTGCTGCCCACCATCATTTGTACCATTTCCCAATGAAAATAAGGAAGAGGAAGCAATAAAATACCCAAGATAGTCAATATTATCTTAAATTTTGTAGGTTTTAAAAAATCCAGGTTCATGACATCATATTGCAATATAAGTTTAACAATATTATTAAAAAGAGCGGGCCTAGTGGGATTCGAACCCACGACTTCTAGCTTAGAAGGCTAGCACTCTATCCAAGCTGAGTTATAGGCCCATAGGCTTTAAAGAGTTAAAACTGTTTTAAAAAGGTTTGTAGAGTAAGCCTTAAATAGGAATAATCACTACCCCCCAGTAATAATATGAAAATATTTAATCAAGATTTGAACACACTGGAAAGGAGGTTAGCAGATTATTATTCACTTCCTCTGGACAAGCGCCAGTTTTCAGGCTCTTACGAACTCAGTGAAGAGAATAAAGAAAGGGTAATAGATGATAAAAACAGGATCGTAATTCCAGCAGAAATTCGAAAAGTTGTAAGAAATATCCAAGGAGATTCAAGAATTATAGCCTTGACCTTAAGCTCATATTCTGGCAAACCAGCAATTGAGTTCATGCCCGAGATTGTTTATTGCGAAAGAGCTTATCACGTCCAAGAGACAGGAGATCAACAAATACAATATTTTTTTGGAAGCAAATACCTAATTCGGGAATATGATAAATCAGGTAGAATGGTGGTTCCTCCGCAGCTTCGAGGACAAAGCCAACTAGTTGAGGGCAACTTAGTGAACATTTTCGGAAACGCACGGAGCTTTCTCGCCTATGGAACACCTGTAGAGCATATCGAGCCTGAAGACTTCATTAAAAATGCAATAGATTTACGTTAAATATTAAAAAATTCAGAATAGAGTAAAACCTTATAAGCAAAAAAAGGATTTAATGTTAGAAACTTCTGTAGCTTTGACCAATTCGTAGTCTACACCTGGCTTTCCATCTTTTTAATATTCTCATCAAGAGATGTGAAGAACTGTTTCTGAAAGAACATTGAGTAATAGAGAGAAAACATCGAGAATCCCCTGTACTTGTAAACACCTTTCCATTGCAGATAATTTCCAGCTGTGGTCGGGAAAATTTCCACAGTCACTGAACCTGTAAACGGGTGCCCTCTTGCTGGCGAATAAGCAAAGAACCTACCATCACGGATGTTCTCGAGTGTGTAGGGATATTTCTTTATTCCAAATGGCGTCGTGTAAGTTACTACCATCTTAGCGCCACTCTTGAACTCTGGAGTTTCGACATAATTAACTTCAGGCCAGATTCTGCTGTTTCCTGAATCAAGTATCCCCTGCTTTAATTCGTTCCATAATACGTCGGAAGGAATCTTTGTATTAATTTGATGGTCGAAGTAAATTGTTTTTTCAGCCTGAATCCATAAAAAACCAAGTACAAATAGAATAATCGTCAAACCGATGAATACTATTCGCATGTAATACCCTCAAGCATTCAGTCTATAAAATCATTGTTCTTTATCTTCTCAGGCAGGTACTTCTCTGAAATAAAAGAGATTCCCCTAGCTGACATGGCTTGGATTTCTGCCTTTGCTCCGTACTTCTTCATCATCTTGAACTGTCTCTGCCATGCCTTGCTCTTCTCAAACCACTCATAATCGGCCATCTGTTTCAATCTGGAAACATCCACATCCTCAAACTTGATGAAATGTTTTTGCAGGCCATACTTCTCTATATCATCCGCAGTAATTCCGAGGAATTTAGCGGTTGGAATTGCCTGCTCATCAGAAATGTGGGCAAGACTAATCGAGCCGAACTTCAAGACTGAGTAAATGTAAAACCCCCACGGGTCGAAATCTGCGAGAACGTAAATAGGCAGCTTGTGCTCGGTTGACAGCCTTTGAAGAAGTCTTCTAATCCCTCTGGTAGTCTGGCCTTGTGATGACATTATTATGCAGTTCTGCTTCTCCCAAAACCTATCCTCGTGCAACCTCTCCCAGACAGCTGCTTTTTCCATGTAAATTACGAATTTTGCATTGACTTTCTTGAATTCTATTTCCTCGACATTTGAAGGAATTGACCAGCCTCCCGAGCCTAATTTGCTCCAATCAATTTCATCACCTTGGTCCTCAACAATAACTTTTCCTGCAACAGATCCCATCTTGTTGGCGTTCATGTTCAGCTGTTCCCTTGACAAGTCTGAGATTAACTCCAAGTCCTCAATCGCCTTGTCTGTTTCCTTCTGCTCGTCAACTATGTTTATGCGCGTGTTGGGAATAGTGCGCTTGGCCATGTAGAAGACGTCTCTGAGGCTCGCGTGCTTCTTAACTTCTATGAGAGTCTTAGCAATTTTTGCGACTTCAAGAGTCTGAACAAACTTGCGGATATGGGCAATGTTAAAAAAGAATCGTGTGGCTTTTTTCTCGCCGAGAGTGAGGGTTTTTGTTGTTGTGTCGAACTTAACATTTGAGAGTGCGCGAATACCAATTTCTATTGACGGATTCTGGCCTTTTTCTATGTCAAGGGCAAGCTTATTTCCTAAGTCTGCCAATTTCTTCTGGGCTTCTTCTGAGGCGTTACTCTTCTTCTTCACCGGTCTTCATCTCCATCTTGAAACTTTCATCCTGCTCGCTGTCATCAACTGCCATCGTACCTATTAATTTTTGAATATCTTCCTTCTGTGTCATTGCCTTCAGCTTTTTCGTAAGCTCATCCTTGTTCTTGCCGGAAAGGAAAGCGATTGAATCTGCGACTTCGGGGATGTAATTCTCGAAAAGGTTTGCTCTCTCGAGTTGCAGGCCAACCCTTTTTTTCTTATTGACATACATTCCTAGCTTCCTTCCTGCCTCCTGCAGAGCCAGCTTCACTTCGGCAAGTATCTCAGGATAATGAGCAAGAGCTTCTTTAGCTTCAGAAGTAAAAGGAACCCAAACTGATGCCATGTGGATCAGAATTACAGCTGGACCAACAGGAAGATTACTGCCTGATTGCTGCAGCCCATAAGGCTTCCAACTAGTCTTTTCTATTGATTCAGTAATTGCACACGCACCTTGCTGATATAAGAGAGGAACTCTGTTGGCGAATCTTAGAATCTGAACAGTTTGGTCTCCTGGCAATTCTCCACCCCATGCAATGCCCGCTTCTATAATGAAAGGGTTGCCCCTATAAACTGAAGCAGTCCTCGTCACTGATGTGTAGAACTCTGCCTTGATTTCCTTTCGTAGGCCCTTTTCGATAAGCTCCTCGCCAATAGGTGAAATGCAATCTGCTGGCGGGGCAATAATTTTAGTCAGTTTTATTCCCTCAATCAATTTCTCTACGTGAACCCTATCCAACTCCTTAGGTTTCATAGTTGGAAGGAGCGCTGAGTTTTGACAGATTTCCTTTGCAGTTCCTGGACCGACCCTTGAAAATTCAGCCTCAAGAAAATGTTTTAGAGATTTTTCCTCGGAGTCGTCGAGCATGTTCATCATCCGGCCGATTTCCACTCCATAAGGATGCGGCTTTATTTCAACAGTTTCTTTTGGAAGAACCTCGGATGCGCGCGGAAAAATCATCTGCTCTGCCTTAGGCGTTGTGTAGATTATTGTTACGTGCGGATTGACTATGGCAGTCTGCTTAAGATATTCATCAACAGATTGAGGGCCTTTCTGGTAGCTTGCTTCAAGATGTACTTCAACTCTTGTGCCTCGCTCCTTGTGCCACTCAATTTTTTCATCCTTAAGAATTTCTGGCTGGTTGGTCTTGGTATCAATTTCAAGCTCGCAGTAGTGCGCCTCATCATCTTTTGAAATTCTTGATATTATCTTTGCTGGCTTGCCAGTTGTAAGCTGGCCATAAAGGACAGTGGCTGATATTCCTATGCCTTGCTGTCCTCTGGACTGTGAGAGCTTGTGGAATTTTGAGCCATAAAGCAGTTTCGCAAATATTTTCGGAATCTGCTTGGGCAGGATTCCCGGGCCATTATCCTCAACAACAACGCTGAACCGATCTTCTGAAATCTGGGTTATCTCTACTATGATTTCAGGCAGGATTCTTGCTTCTTCGCACGCATCAAGGCTGTTGTCAACAGCTTCCTTTACTGCAGTTAACAGGGCTTTTCTCTTATTGTCGAAGCCCAGAAGATGCCTATTTTTCTCAAAGAATTCAGCTACAGATATGTCTCTTTGCTTTTTAGCAAGGTCATGTGCGGTCTTAGGCTTATTTTCTTCAGAATCGGGCATTTTAATTTTCAAAATTTCCCAGAAGGGATCTTTTCTTTATTTCATGGCGCTTTTTTTCCAGCCATTGGTACACCGAGGAATGAGGACTTCCCTTTAAAAGGTTTTGGATTGCGGTTTTGGCGATGTAAATATTCTCAATTTCGCCCAGAATGCTTATTGTCTTGCCGTAAACTGACATGTTTACCTCGGAAAGATCTTCTATAAGACGCCTTGTTTTGCCGCCAGCCCCTATTACCCTGCCCTTTAGCCTTTGCAAAGTTTCCTTTTTCTTGGCAATATCGCCAAGACTAATAATCTCAAGTACGTAATCGCCTTTGAGAAGCTGAAGAGCGATGTCAGGATTAAAACCCCTTCCGATTGCGCGAATAACTTCTCTTGCAGAGTAAAGATTTAATGCATCTTCGCCCCTCACAAACACGTCCCCTTCCTTGGAGTCAACTTCCAGGCTGATTCCGGTTTCGGCCTCTATCTTTTTCTTGATTTCTCCCTTCTTGCCAATGAGGATTGCAACCCTTTCCTTGGGAATCTTGATTTCATACTGGAATTTGTCCATTAGAAGCAGAGAAGCTTGATTTCTTTTAAGGCTTTCTGAGAAAAGATGGTTGAGATTAGCTAAAGATTTATATTGGCATTTAAAAAAAATGCATTATGGATGCGGTGGGGATTGAGGATGATATAGTGGAGATTACACTGATTAGATCTGCGCAAGCTCCAAATCCAATAGAATTTCCTGTTTTCGACGGGGACTATAGAGTTTGCATGACGCAATTGCGAGAAGCAGGGCTAGTTCCAATGCAGCCTAAAGATGTGATGGATGCTAGATTAAGATATCTAAATCGTGGCTCTGCTGTTTTTGATGGAAAAAATGAAAATTTTCAACATGGCGGATTATGGAAAATTTATATTGATACTGATTTTGGAATTGCTGCAACCAGAGATACAATTTACCTTTATCCAAAATCAGAACTTTTAAGAAACATTTCTGTGGATACAGAATTGGCTAATGGCGGCATTTTAATTTCACCGGATAATAATGATGGTCATTGGGAATTACCAAGAAAATCTCTTGAGCATATTTTAAACAGACCATTGACTAAACAAGATGTTGAATTTCATCCTTTCTGGGAATACATGGCGGGCCGAAGGGAAAGCCCCCTCAGATTTGGCGATGGTCTATATTTCAATGAAGATATTCATGGAAAATTATGGGACTATTCGAGCTATTGTTTTTGGCAACCCATGTATTCATTTCTTGATGGAGAAAAACAAACTCACCGCATGGGATTTTACATGCCAGCTGATGACCGACCTATTTTACGCCCAATCAGAATTGGAGGGCTTGGTGGTTGGGGTGCGAGTGCCGGTGTTTACATGGGAGAAGGAAATACTTCAAGACTTGTCGGAATGGATCCAAAATCAGTTTCCAGATAATTTCTTCTTGTTGATTCTCTTCAATTGCGTTGTGAAATATTCCAGGCAGTCAAGCGCGCAGAAGTATGCTCTTTTCTTGAAGTCCCTTGGGCCGAAGTGAAGGCAGAAATCATTGACATAGTAAGGGTTGATTTCGTTGCCACAAACTGTGCAAATTCTTAGCTCTTGCTCTTCAAGCTGGCGGATTTTGTCTGAAATAAGGTCCTTCATGTAAGAACCGGTGCCTTCGTTGATGTCTTGGTGGAGTCTGGTTAAGTCCTCATAATCCAGATCTTCGACCATTTCACGGAACTTGCGCCTCATAGTTCTGTATACTTTATCATATACTGATATATAAAGTTTTTGAAGTCAGTATTTATCCTCGTAAAATATTATTATGCGAACTTTTTGAGATTCAGCGACCAAAAGTGGCCATCGATTCTATTCTGTAAATCTGGTGATTCACGTCTTTTATAACTTCTTTCGCAGCATGATACTGCATTCTAGAAAATTCCCTGGCCCGGTCCCACATCTCGCTTCCTCTTGCAGGGTTCTCATCCCTGAACCGATGCGAAGGCATGCCAACTGCAACATGATATCTTTCTTCTGTAAGTGAATCATATTGGTCGACAAGGTTTTTCAATGTGTCTGCACTGCTGATGAGTGCATTTCGGCCCTCAACAGTTGAACAATAAGCAGCGGGTAAACCTAATAGACGCTGAACATGGTCGGCAGCAAAATCTGTGACGAACCATTCAAGGCTAGATACTTTTTTACCATCATAAAATTCTCCTTCCTTCAACCGACCCAAAAATTTGAGGAGACTAATATCTTCAGAATGCGAATAATTCCCTTTTGTCAACTCACGCAGCCAACTGTCCCCCTTTAAAAGCGCAACAAACCGCCTTTCTAATTCAAAGCCACTTACACTTACATCAAGCATCCTCCCATTAATGAATATTTAGCTTTAAATTGTGTGTTGAGAAACTAAATCAAAAAGGCAACAAATATTAACAAAGAACAAATTCAGGCTCCATGAAAGTTGCAATTATAATTTCAGGTAAAGACACTGCAGGTAGAAACATAAAAGAGCAGCTAGAAAAAATAGGGTTATCAAATAAATTCAGCACTGAACAAGCAGAATTATTTCTCAATTATGTTAATGAAGACTCAATCCGCTGCGAAAATATCGATAAGGAAATTGATGCTGACCTTTTTGTTTTCGCGACAAAGCACGCTTCAAAATCAAAAATTCCATCTTTGACTGTTCATGCTCCTGGAAATATTGGATCAGCGTTATATGGAGGAAAAGAAAATTTAATCTGCATCGCAGCAGAGCGTTACATCAAAAGATGCTTTCAGCTTCTATCGCAGAAAAAACCTGAAGGCTTTGATGCAATACAGGAAGCAACCCACCACGGCCCGCTGATAGAAAAGCCCTGCTTCTTCATCGAGCTTGGCTCCGACGAGGAAGGCTGGAAAAACAAGGAAGGGGCAAAAGCTGTTGCAGAAACAATAATCGAATGTTTCTCAACACCAATTTCTGAATGCAAGACTGCAATTGGAATCGGCGGCATGCACCACTCCCCAAACTTCGCGAAAATAATGAGAGGAAATGAATACGCTATTTCTCATGTCTGCGCAAAATACAACTTGGAATTTCTTGACGAAGAGATGTTAAATCAGATGATTAACAGAAGCATGACGCCTGCAGAAAAAATATTTCTCGACTGGAAAGGATTAGGCGAACACAAAGAAAGAATTAAATCCCTTGTTGAAAAAACTGGAATTGCCTGGGAAAAAATAAAATAATCCATTTAAATGATTACTTGACACCATTAATCGGGCTTTTTCTCAATCTCAAAAAGAGCTAAAGTTACTGCTTATCATTACTTATTATTGCAGTTTGAAAACCTATTGAATTTTTAAAGGCAAAGTTTATAAAGGAGTTGTAGTTTTGGCGTCCATCAATCTTGGAGGTAATAGAAATGGAATGGACGTACACTTTTGATGATGATGACGGCGACGATGAAGACGGCGACGACGACTGGTGAATAAATTTTTTCTATTTTTAAGCAAACTTTATATACCGACTGCTATGCCTGATTGTGTTACATGGGAAGAATAAAAACACAGCTGATTAAAAGAGTCACTAAGGACTTCTTAAAGCGTTATAGAGCTGAGCTTTCGACAGAGTTTGAGAAGAATAAGAAAGTGGCTGACCTTCATATCAAAACTAGATCTAGAAAAATACGAAACGTAATTGCAGGCTATGCAACAAGATTAATGCGCAAAAATAGCCCATGAAGCTTTTCAACGAAGCAGGCATAAAAAAAACACAAGCTATCATTCTTTCTTCCGATGACATTGAGCGCGCAGAGGAATATGCCAAGCAGGAAAAGTGCGACTTAATAGAGTTGACAACTGACAATCCATTAATCGACTTTGAAGGCAGAGGATACTTCTTCAGGCCAAGAAAAATAACTTACAAGATGTTGGTTCCCGAATCCGAAGAGGTTTATCTCTCAAGCCTGGGAAGAAACAAGCGAAAAGGGATAATTCGGGCCATCAAGGCTTGCAAAGATTCGGGCATTGAAATAAGGACAGAAGAGCCTGTCAGCAAAGAGACATTCCTCGAATGGGAAAGGATTTACGATGTCAACATACTAAAAAAACGCATTGGCCTAAAAAGAATAGGGCCTGACAGATTTTCAATTTTACAGCCACGAACCGCAGGAGTGTTCGCCTACAAGCAAGGAAAAATAATTGGCGGAATCCTCCTCACTCACAAAAGATTTCTCATGAACGGAGAAATGCTCAAAAAACTTTCGATATCGCTATCCTCAACTGACAGACAATTCTTCATGTACGGTGTCAATGAAGCCCTGAACTTTGAAGTAATAAGATACTGCCAGCTTAACGGAATAAAATATCTGGAACGCGGCATGGACACAAACTTTTATGGCCATTACCTCAATCCCGGGCTGTATACATTCAAAAAATCTTTAGGATATCGAATAACAACAAAGCCCAAGTATGGCTTCTGCTGGACGAAGATACTAAACTTCGAAAAGTTTGAGGACCACATTTTCTTCATAAGCATAGGCGACAATGGACTTGAAGGAAATCTTTTCTTTAAGGAATCACTTCCAAATATTAATGAGTTCACGACACCCTTTTTAAAAAAAATAAATTTATTTTCAGTATCTGATAATAAAATCATACCTTTTGAACTTCAACATTTAAGCCCTCTTACAGTCAAGTCTTTGTAAGCATGGTTTTGTCGCACCTTTGGATGCCATAATTTTCACTAGTCTTAATTTGCGCTCAGGCGCCGCGCGGGCTAAATTGATTCCTGATTTTGAAGACAGAATTGCATTTTATTCTTGGCCTGCACGGCCTCGAGTGCTAATAATTATTCAACTCCTAAATTTGAGCCAATAAACCTAAGCAGCATTAAGCCAATTTCAAGAAAAAAAAGTATTTATTTCTTAGCTTCAGCAGCGGGCTTTGCACCGGCAGCAGGAACCGCACCAGCAGGAGTTTCTTGCGGCAGCAATTCCTCGATGATAAGGTTTGGTATTCCTGCCTGAGCGAGCTTAGTCTTGATTTCGCCCCTTGGCTTTCCTGTAAGCCCGGAAACGATTGCCTTACCTTTGTTGAGGAACTCATCACGCCTCTTGACAGCTTCTTCTGCCAAGCGAAATTTCTCTACCTCGAGTTCCTTTAGCTCTTCATCAGAAAGCTCGGTCTTTTCGGACTTTATTTCCTCATCAAACGCACCAGAATTAACTTCAGCAATTGCGTCTTTTCCAGGCTTGCCTTCGACGAGTATTCCCATTGAGTTGCAAGTACCAATAATTTCCTTAATCCTGTCCTTCAGGGTCTTTCCGAAAAGGTTATCTTCCTTCATCTTGGCAATCTTGATTATTTGTTCAATCCTAAGATCTGCTATTTTGTCCTGCAGCGGATTGCCCGAGCCTTTCTCAACTCCAGCTTCTTTTTTGATGAGTGATGATGCAGGCGGAGTTCCAACTCTGATTTCATATTCCTTAGATTCAGTATCCACTTCAACTTTAACGGGAACCTGCATTCCCTTGAAATTTACAGTTTTCTTGTTGATGTCGTTAATGACCTGTCCGATGTTTACGCCTAAAGGGCCTAAAGCCGGGCCGAGCGGTGGCGCAGCAGATGCTTTACCGCCTTCGACCAATGCTTCAATAGTCTGCTTGGCCATTAATCGTCATCCTCATCAGCAGTTTCCTCTTCAGCTTCTTCTCTTCTTATGACTTTTACAGCATCCATTTTCAGTGTGATTGGAATCGGAACAGCGGCTTCGAGCAGCTCAACAACGACTTCTTCCTTAGTTTTGTCAACCCTTGTAATCTTGGCTTTTTCTCCCCTGAATGCGCCTGAAATTATCTCGACTACATCATTTTTTTGAATGTTCATCTCGACTTTTTTCGTTGTGTCGAGCATGTGGTCAATCTCGTCGTAAGCAATCTCCTTTGCGAGAACTCCTCGGGCATAAGGAACCTTAATGCAAGCCTGTTCAGCCTCATTTTTGTCCTTGGCCTCGATAAATATGTAGCCGCGCATGCCATGCGGGCGTATCACAGAGTAGATTCCAAGCTTCTTCTTTTTGGCATGGCTTGATATGAAGTCCATAACCTGGTCTTCCCTGTTTGCGGTTGTGCGCAATGCGAATAATGCTGCGGTTTCTGTCATTTTGGTAATAGCTGCTTTCCGACCTGAAGCACGAAACCCAGCATGCCGATCAAAGCAATGCCTAGGCCCGAGACCTTGACTATCGTCTTAAATTCCTCGCCTGTAGGCTTCCGCGTTATTTTAAGCACGCGAAGGCATTCCGACAAGAATCTCTTCAGCTCAGCGAGCACCTTCATTGTCCTAAGGACTAACGGGACGTTTTTAAAGGTTTCTACATTGAAATGACTTGAAAAAACCACAACTCAATAAGCGCTATTCAAACTAAAGTTTATGCTTTTGATGCAATTGTTAATCCGACATTGAATCCCTTGTCCGAGCAAATAATACGATATCCCTCCTTAGGGCATGATAATATCGAGGTTCCCCCATCTCCTAAAATACCTTTTAATCTATGAACTTGAACTTTTACAATATCACCTGCTTCCTGCCTTGACAGGCCATAAGAAATAGATGTTGGGGGCAGGAGATTCGGTTGCTCAACTGTTTCGCCGTCAGCAAGAATTAATCCGCTAAGTATCGAAAATTCAGTGTTTGCCAAAGGTAAAATCTTTCCATCCTTATAAGCGATTTTTTGAAGATGATTGATGGTTATACTTCCTTGGCTTGATTCATAGGCACGAAGATATTCAGTATTTTCTGGAAGCATAAACAAATAACCTCTTTGGTGCAATGATACAATCTTGTCCTTTAGGGGAGGAAGCTTGTTTTTTAATTTATGAATGTAAACTTTTACGCTTTGCATATCAGTATCAAGAATATTCATTTGAGGCTCTATAAATGTAATAATTTCAAGAGGGGATATAGTCATCCCTGGATTCATGAAAAAACAGCTCAGCACATCGTATTCTTTTTTTGACAGCAAAACTTGCTTTTTTTTATGCCAAACTTTTTGTGATCCGTCAGTTTCGAGATAAAAGTCGCCAATTCTGATCCCTTTAGTAGGAATTGGACTAGAATGAACTGATAATATATTATCAAGTGATTCAGGATAATCATCATCTGATTCTTCAGATATGTTATCGAGCGATTCACCTTCTACAACTTCATCGGATATGTTTTGAACTGTCATTTATAATCACAATTTATTACCACTATAGAGTAGCGATTAATTAATGGTTTAAAAACATTTCCACTAAAAAAAATTATTAATTGTTAAAAGGTTTATTCCATAGATTCCAATAAAAAACCAGAGCCATTTATGTTCTTAATTATCCCTTTACCAACAACTTTTCTTGCTCTAGATACGTGGTCCCTCAAAGAATTTCTAGCAGGTCTATCATTGGGTAAACCAAGAATTTTTAGCAGTTGCTCATTCGTCACTATTTTTCCCTGGGCTCCTACAAGTTTGGTTAATATTTTGTAAATTCCTTGCGATACTTGTAATTCTTGGTCCTCATTAAATGCCGTCTGTTTAAGAAGATTTACTGAAACTGAACCATACGTTATTGAGTATTCAGGAAAATATTCTGCAAGTGGCGATTGAGGCTCATCTTTGCTCTTCGGCAGCTCAAGGACATAACCTCTTCCCCAGACATTACTAATTGCTTCTCCAAGCAAAGGAAAATTACGTCTCATAGTCGAAAAATAAACTCTTAACGCCAATGTGTCTGATTCAGGGTGCTTCCATTCTGGGTGATAATAATTGAATGCTTGACTTGGTGAAAGTGTCATGCCAGGATTCATGAAAAAAGCAAGCATTATTTCATAACACTTTGGATCTAGCCTGGTCTCCTCAGCTCGGACTAGTGAATCACCTCTATACTCCGCATAGCTTACAATTCGTGAATCATCAGTTTCCAGCCTGAAATTTCCAACCGTTATTCCATGAAGAGGTATTGGACATCTATTGAGGCCAATCAAATTATCTAAAGTCATTGCACCACCATTATTGCTACTTGGGAGTAGTGTACTATTTAAAAATATTGTTTCTAATTAGAATATTTAGGGAATCATCAAGATTAATTAATTGGCGGAGAAGCTAACATTTGATATCCCACTCCCCTATTAGTTGCTATTAGATCTCTGTCATCGCCTAATTTTTTTCTAAGGTTGAAAATATGAACCTTCATATCCACTGAAGCTTGCTCCTTTGCCATAAAACCAATATCTGTAAAGGCAGCCATGAGACTCATTGGGCTTACTGTATGACCCGCGTTGAGCATCAATTCACGCAGAATCTCATATTCAGCAGGCCTAAGCGACAACTCTTCAAGATTGCGATATGCAGTTTTGCCGATTGGAATTAGAGAAATATTTCCAAGCCTGACTTCTTTAAACACTGAAAGGTACTGGGAACCCTCCGGTAATCTAAGAACATATCCTCCATTCCAATCAGTCCGCAAAAATTGTGCCATGACAGGCAGTTTGTCTTTAATGTAATATACGCAGTTACTTACTAAACCCGAGCCTGACCAACTTGAATTTTTGAAATTCCTGATAGGATCAGGAAAACCCATTATTTCAAGAGGCGATAGTACCCTTCCCGGATTCATAAAAAAAGGAAGAAGAATGGAATACTCTCTAGGGGTTAAATCCACAGAATCATCAAGGTAGCACAATTTTCGGGTTCCGTCAGTTTCCAACCTCAAACCCCCGACTGTGATTCCATTCTTCGGAATAGGTGAAATGTGGACTGTCAGCAAGTCATCGAGCGATTCGTTCATTCTTCCCCCACAGTTATATTATTCCCCTAATTATCTAGAAGTTTTAATAAGGGTTTCTGTAAAGCTGGAGTGCTTTTTCTCTCATTACGTCTTAAAGAGACTTTATTCCTAGGCTTTCAGGCTGTTGCTGGGTTAAGTAATACCCATTATTTCTTTGTGCTTGAACCATCCACCGGAAATCTCCCAGCTTTGATTTTGCACCATAAATGTGGGCTCTCAGCATACTGGGTGACTTATCTTCAACCGGCAAGTCAGCATTAATTTCATGTGCTAGCTGCGCATAGCGAACAACATTGCCCTGAGCGAGGATTAATTCTTTCACGAGGATAAATTCAGTAGGGGTAAAATTGACCTCTACCTCATCAAGCGATATTGTTTGCTCCAGAAGACTAAGAGCCAAGCTGCCGTATCTTCGTTCATACTCGGGCTGATTATCGGGTAAAACATACCCTCTGCCGTTAATGCTTCTAATCATGCCTCTTGCTTCATGAGGCAGCTTATTTCTTATATTAGAGAGATGAACTCTTAACAAACTGGTATTAGGGGAAACTGGTTGGTTTGCACCTCGCAGCTTTTCAAGCAGATATTCAGAGGGAATCGTTCTACCGGGGTTCATAAAAAAATTAGATAATAATGAATATTCTAAGGGAGTTAATGCAATTCGAGAATAGTTTTGATAACGCAGATACCCAGGTACTTTACCTATGCCCGGAGTTTTATTTGGAATCAGCCTGTAATCCCCTACTTTAATCCCCGCAGTAGGAACTTCCCCAATTTGCAATTCCAGCAATTCGTCAAGCGATTCAGTCATATAGTTCTCCCACCCCACAATATTAAACTACAAATTCAATGCCTAATTCATTTTCCATCGGAGAGCGGCCTACAACTTTTTTTGCGCCTCTTCCAACGATTTGGGCAGACTTAACTCCAGTTACAATCATCATTGCGCGGACTGTCTTTGAGAGATCCTCGTAAATCTGCGCACCCCAGATTACTCTTGCATTTTCGTCGAGCTTAGAAGAAACCGTTTCAACAACTGTTCTTGCTTCTGCCAAAGTAAGGTCTGGCCCTCCTGAAACATTTATCAGCGCACCGCTCGCTCCAGAAATATCAACGTCAAGCAAAGGATTATTGATTGCCTTCTCAACAGCTTCTTTTGCGCGGTTCTCAGAGTCAGACTCACCAACACCAATTAATGCAACTCCGCCATTTCCCATCACTGCCCGAATGTCAGCAAAGTCAAGGTTTATGAGCCCAGCTTTTGTGACGAGTTCTGCAATTCCCTTCACAGCGTTCGTAAGAATTTCATCAGCGATTTTAAATGCTGTATGCAATGGCAAATCTGGTGCAAGCTCCAATAACTTGTCGTTCGGTATAACAATTAAAGTATCAACTGTCGCTTCAAGTCGCTCTAAACCAATGACTGCATTTTCGTATCTTCTGTTTCCTTCCATACTAAACGGCATTGTGACAACACCGACAGTTAGCGCTCCCATCTTCTTTGAAAGGTCAGCAACAATCGGCGCGCTTCCAGTCCCAGTTCCACCGCCGAGGCCGCACGTTACAAAAACCATGTTAGCACCCTGCAATGCAGCCTTTATTTCGGACTCGTTTTCCTTTGCAGCCTCCTCGCCGATTTTTGGGTTTGAGCCAGCACCTAATCCTTTTGTAAGTTCCTTGCCTATCAGAATTTTTCTGTCTGCAGTTGTGTAAAGCAGGTCCTGCGCATCAGTGTTTACAGCTATTGTTTCGACACCCTCGATGCCAACTTCTGACATTCTAGTAATTGTGTTATTTCCGCCGCCGCCGCATCCAACAACTTTTATCTGTGCGCGGTGCTTTGAAAGTAGGCCCTCTAATTCCCTGTCAACATCGCTTGTGATTTTGATAGGCTTTCCAGTCTTGTCAAGCTTCAATGCGGGCCCAATGGAACCAGAAAGAGATGGCTGCTGCCTGACTATCTTTGGCTCGCTGTCATAAACTTCAACCGGCTCAAATTGTTGTGTTTCTTCTTCCATATAACTTCACGAGAGTAGTACCACCAAAGCGCTCATATATAAAACTTATGCGGTAGCGTCAGGACTTTCTTTCAATTTCTCAGAATCCTTATGGACGAAATCTATATTGGTGAGTGAAGTGATCATTCGGACTATTTGGAAGCTGATTTGTTTGCCGAGCTCAGGGGGGATTTCCTTGCTGACAATTACCTTTGCATGAGAGCCATTAATCTCAATCGTAAAATCCTTGATCCCAAGATGCTTTTCAATTACGGCATGTAGCTTTTCTTTCTCATCGGTAATAATTTTTTTGACCGTTACATCATAAATGACTTCCTTCCCTGATAGGGGATGGTTGAAGTCAACAATTGTCCTTCCGCCCGTAACTGTTCTCACAACACCACGCATTCCATCAACATCTACATGTAGCCCTACTTGAGGCATTATCTGCTGAGAAGTAAATTTTGATGTCGCAATCAACTGGATTAATTTCGGGTTTTTTCTTCCGAAACCCTGCTCTGGCTTAAGCTCAAAAGTGTACGCACCCATGTGTTTACCGACAAGGCCGTCATCAATTCCTGGCATCAACTGCTTGCTTCCAATGCAAGCAACTACAGTATCATAATTTCCATCAGGATTAAGTATTCCATGTTTTTGGGCTGCTTCCCGTATGTTAGTATCTACAACATCACCTGTTTCCTTTAATTTGCCGACGAATTCGACTTCGACAAAATCGCCCTTCTTAATCTCTTGCGTCATTAATCATTGGGGATTATCATGATTTAAAAGGTTTATTGCTTGAGAATTTATGCCTTCAATGTGAAACGTAAATTTTACCTAACCAAATTTGCGCCCGCCGCGCGGGCTTTATGGTCTTCGTGCACCAGCTCGTCGTTAAACGACCTTAAAGTGCCTGATATGCTTTCATGGCCAGTACGGCCTCGAGTACTAATTATAATTTAACTCCTTAGTTTGAAACCATACAAACTATGCAAACTCTTACTTACACAATTATTTATTAGTCGCTTCCAGAATTTCTTCAGCTATTTCCTGAGGGGATTTGTTGTATGTGTCGATGACAAGATCATAGTGCTTTGTGTCGTAAGGGTCAATATCATAGTATTTACTGTACCTTTTTTTGTCAGATGTATTCCTGACATCAATAAGCCGTTTAGCTTCAGCGATTGTATGCGGCTTCTCTTCCTCACTTCTGGATTCATCCTTTATTATCCTCCTCGCGGCCTCATCAATATTGACCTTCAGAAAAACCTTTAAAGAATTTGGAACGAAATGGTAGCCAAGCCTAGAAACAAGTATGAAGCTGTCTTTTGCCTGCCCAAGGTGCCTTTGGTAATCATCGACTTCCTTATCTGTTGACTCGTCTGTTTCGCCTACTTTGTTGAGCTCCTCCAAAGTAATCCCTCGTTTCTTGGCAATTGCCCTCCTAATCCTGCCTATGTCAAAATACTCGTACTCCAGCTTTTTAGAAAGCAGATCGCCAACTGTACTCTTACCTGAACCTGGCGTACCCGAGATTGTTATAATCATGCAGGGGAAGTTCGGCAATGGTATAAAAGAATTGCGATTATTAAGTGTTGTTTCATGAGAAGTGCCCTATGATGGATAAGCGCCGGTCTACTTGAGCACTAAAATCGTTTGTCATAAAAGTTTATAAAGTTCAAAAGATAAGTTAAATGATGAATGTCAAAAATTTGTTTGGTCATCCAGTTGGATTGGCTCTTGCCGTAACTTCTGGGATAATATACACTATTTGTTATGTCGGCGTTCTTATTTGGCCTAGGCAAGCAATGAACATCTTGAATGATTGGTTTCACACAGTTGATTTTAGCCAAATTTCAGTTCAGCCTCCTTTTTCAGCAATTTCTTTTTTAAGAGGGCTTGTCGAGATTATGGTCTTCGCATATCTTACGGGAATAATTTTTGTTGTAGTTTATAACTCGTGCGTTGACCACTGCAAGAAATACGGCTGGATAAAGAAATGAGTCATTGCCGATTATCACCCCTCTCAGCCTAACAACTCTTCACGAATAGATTTATCAATACAACATTAACACAAACCTTTTTAAAATACCTTAAAGTCCAGTGGACAATGAGTTCAGTGAAAAAAAATCATTTGAGAGAGTTTTACGACAAGAACTACAAGCCTTTAGCATTGCTGCCAGTTTTACTCTTGATTGCCTGCTTAGGGATAATTGCCTTCAATTATTTTTCAACTGGAGAGCTAATCACAAGGGACATAACTCTCAAAGGAGGAGTCTCAATAATAGTGACTCCAACAAATCCTGTCAATACTGATGATATAGGTAAAACACTGCGCGCTCAGCATCCTGACCTTCAGATTGAGACAAGAACTCTAGGGGGCACTGGTTTCATAGTGGAGTCAGATACAGTTGATCCAGCTAAGATTGACGGATTAATAAAAAGCATTTCAACTAACCTCGGAGGGCTTACAAAAGAGCAGTATAGTGTGCAGGTTGTAGGCTCCAGCCTCGGAGAGAGCTTTTTCCGCGAGGCGGTATTTGCAATGATTCTGGCTTTTGTGTTCATGGCATTAATCGTCATGGTTTACTTCCGAAACTTCATCCCATCCTTGCTCGTCATTTTTGCTGGATTTTCAGACATAGCCATGCCTTTTGCGGTAATGATTTTATTCAAGATAAAATTATCAACAGCTGGAATTGCTGCTTTCCTCATGCTGATAGGGTATTCGGTAGACACAGACATCTTACTTACAAGCAGAGTGCTTAGAGCAAAGGAAGGAACTGTGTTTGAGAACATCCTCAGCGCAATGAGAACAGGACTGCTGATGACACTGACAGCAATCGCCGTTGTACTCATCGCATATTTTTTCAGCGACGCTGACACACTTAAACAAATAATGTTGATACTTGCCATCGGGCTTGGTTTCGACATAATCAACACTTGGCTCTCAAATGCTGGGCTGCTAAGATGGTATTTGGAGATGAAGGCCAGATGAGCGACCCGAAGAAGCTGCTGAAAAATTGGCGTGTTTTATTTTTAATCGTATGCATTATCGGCGCGCTGATTTCAATCTCTCCACAGCCGTGGGCAGATGGAGCTGCAATTCGCAGTATTCAAAAGAACAGCTCGGCTGAGCTCGCAGGCATTCCCATTCCAAGCGCGGATTTAAAGCCGACCAATAGGGAGAGAATAACAGCGATTAATAACAGGCCAGTAATTAATGTCGCTGATTTCGAACAGCTCACAAAAAACCTTGAGCCCAATCGCACTATCACAATCAAGACAACAAAAAGCACTTACAGATTATTAATTTCTGAAAAACCAATTGGAATAACTGCTTTTGATGCGCCCATAACCAACATCAGGACGGGATTAGACCTTCAAGGTGGAACAAGGGTCCTTCTAAGGCCAGAGAAAAAACTTCCAAGAGATGACTTGCAAACGCTTATACTTTCAATGAAGCAGCGTCTAAATGTGTATGGCCTGTCAGACCTTTCGGTAAGAGATGCCACCGACCTTTCAGGCAACCAGTTTATCGTTGTGGAAATAGCAGGGGTATCTGAGGAAGAAGTCCAAAGCCTGCTTGCCAAGCAAGGAAAATTCGAAGCCAAGATAGGAAACGACACTGCATTCGTCGGTGGAAAAGACATTACTTTTGTTTGTAGAAGTGCAGAATGCTCAGGTTTGGATCCTTCAGCAGGCTGCGGAGCGACTCCTGATGGGCAAGTTGCATGCAGGTTTAGGTTCTCAATAACACTCACTGAGGAAGCAGCAAAAAGACAGGCTGCGATAACAAACACATTGCAAATTATTCCCGCAGCTCCAGGATTTGCTAGCTATTTGAGCAAGCCAATTGACCTTTTTTTAGATGACCAGCTTGTCGACACGCTGCAAATAGGGGCAGATCTTAAAGGAAGCCCAGCAACACAGATTTCGATTTCTGGCTCCGGAGTTGGCCCGACCCAATCTGCAGCGTCTGATAACGCACTTAGAGAAATGAACAGGCTTCAAACTGTCCTGATTACAGGATCTTTGCCTGTTAAGCTCGACATAATTAAAACTGATGCCATCTCATCATCATTAGGAGAGAAGTTCGCTAAAAATGCAGTAGTCATTTCTTTGCTCAGCATTTTAGCAGTAGTTGTCATACTAATAATTGCTTATAGAAAACTTCTGCTAGCAATCCCAATATTTCTCGCAATGGTCTGCGAGGTTCTCATTACACTTGGATTGGCAGCCTTCATTGGCTGGAACATCGACCTTGCAGCAGTTGCGGGAATAATTGCTGCAGTTGGAACTGGAGTTGACGACCAGATTGTCATGACTGATGAAGCCCTGAAAGGCTCAAAGACCAACGTAAGGTCGTGGAAGGACAAAATGAAGAACGCCTTCTTCATAATTATGGGAGCATACTTAACTGTAGTTGTTGCAATGGTGCCCTTGATATTTGCTGGTGCTGGTCTGCTTAAGGGATTCGCAATAACAACAATAATAGGCGTATCTGTAGGCGTATTCATAACAAGGCCGGCATATGCTGCATTTTTAGAAACTTTTTTTGATAAGTGATTAATTAAGGCTGTCCGCCGCATGAGGACATATTTATTTTATTAAAAAAAGATAAAAAAATAGCGCTCAAGGCCGCGCGAGTTTTGATTCTTTTACTCAAACTTCACTTCACCATCCAGATAAACTCCTTTCAACAATTTAACAGGCCTCCAGTCGTCAGCGACAAGCTCTGCTTCAAGCCAAGTGGCAAGCTCCTCAGGATTGCCGATAGTTGCTGATAACGCTATGATTTGCACTTTTTTCAGAATCGTCCTTAGCAAGGTTATGAGAATTTCAAGAGTTGGTCCGCGACCAGGATCATTTATCATGTGGATTTCGTCGATAACTACGACACTGACTTTTGAAAGCCAAGGGGCACGGTGCCTGGCTAAGGAGTCAAGTTTTTCTGCAGTGCAAATAATAAGGTCATAATCGATTAGATGAGGGTCAGATGTATCAAAGTCGCCAATCGAAAGAGCAATTTTTGCGATTGTTCCATATTTTTTCACGAAATCCTTATGCTTTTCTGATGCTAAGGCTTTCAAAGGCACAATATAGATTGCCTTCCCTTTGCCTTCCAGAATTGCCTTAAGCATTGCTAATTCTGCAATCAATGTTTTTCCAGATGATGTTGGTGTGCAGACAAGCAAGTTTTTTCCTTCGAGAAGGCCTGCCTTTATTGCCTTTTCCTGCGCTGGCCGCAATTCGCTGAAGCCTTCCTTCTCAAGGCTAGAATAAAGCGATTCTGGAATCTGTTTTTTGATGTCTTTCAAAAGCATGAATTTAGTTTTTCTTGTGGAGTTATAACGATTGCGGTTTAGCGAAAAATAAAATGCTCGAGTTTAATGGAAACCTTTAAATATATCAATATACAAAAAGGTATATTAAATTGGCTGACGAAAATAATCAGATTGTACTTTATGGAATTCTAGCCCTAGTATTGATAACTGCAGCTTCTTTAATAACGAATTTGCATTTAAGCGAGTTAGTGCCAAATCTTGGATTAACTGGATTGGCAACTGTAAATTATGGAATTAGAACCTGCGATGATTTTGATAATGGAAAAAACTATAATATAGCCAGCTATGTAAAATATTCATCCGGTAGCACCTCGTACCCCCCAAAATACGACACCTGTTCGGGGAACAACGTCATAGAATATTACTGCTCAGCAACAGGATACCCCTTGTCCTTATCTCATTATTGCACTGGAGGATGCAGTGAAGGTGCATGCAAAAATAGGCCAACAACCACAAGCTGTGTGGATACAGAAAAAGCGCCAGACTCCTTAACAAAAGGAACTGTGACTTACACAAGCGCAACAGGAACAAAATCCACTTACACTGATTTTTGCTTAAGCGGATACGTCATAGAATATTACTGCAAATCAACGACTGAACCAGCTAAAGTGCAGATTCCTTGTGAGGCAGGATATAGTTGTGTTGATGGAGCTTGCATAAATGCAATATGCGGCAATGGTTTGTGCGAGCTAGGTGAGAAAGGCGTTTGTTTTGTCGACTGCCCTAGCGCGCCAACCCCAATTTGCGGAAACAACAAATGTGAAATAGGCGAAGATTCAACTTGTGCAGTCTGCAAAGAAGGAGAACCTTGCCAGGGAGTGCCGTGCAGTGTTGGGACCTGTCCAACAGACTGTTCACTTAATTGCATCGATACTGATAACGGGCGTGATTATTTTGTTAGAGGCGTTGTTACCGGTTATGACAAACCCACTGGTGAATACGCTAAAATAGTTGACAATTGTGAAGGACCCAATGGGCTTAACGAATATATTTGCGATGGAAAATACGGAATGGAGACAGAATATGTTTGCCCCAACGGCTGTGTTGACGGCGCCTGCATCTCACTCGCATCAACATGCGGAGACACAATCTGCTCAAACACCGAAATAAATACTTGTGCAGCAGATTGCGGCCTACCAACTGATCCTACAAAAAGTGTTCAATGCGGAAGCTACGGCGATGTAAATCTTGATGGAAAAATAAGCAAAATCGACTCAGATCTAATACTAAAGTACGACGTTGCCTTAATAAAATTAAATGAAAAGCAATTGCTTAATGCAGACGTTAATGGGGACAAGCTAGTAAATGTTGTTGACGCACAAAATGTCTTAGCATATTTGCAAGGGACTTTATCTCTCTTTAAAGTTTGCCAAGCAGCAACAACAGAAACAATTACAACCGCCCAAAACTCAATTAGCGCAACAGATGGAAGTACAGATTGCGGAAGCAAGGGAGACGTTGACCTTGATGGCACAATCACATCTAAAGATTCACTGCTTATTCTTAAGTATGTGGCCGGCACTGCGGGAGTAACATTAAATCCCACCCAGATGTTTAATGCAGAGGTAACTGGTGAAGGAAATGTTGATTCAACTGATGCTTCACAAATACTTCGATATATTGCCGGGCTAATTCAAACTTTCAAGGCATGTACAATGACCTACTCGAGTTGTAATGATAACGATCCATCCAACAACATTTTCTTGACAGGCAGAGCGGTAGTCACTGATTCTTATCAAAAATTAATTACCCTAGCAGACCATTGCAATACCGGTGCAACAAATGGAGTTTATCAATATGCTTGCAAACAATCTGGCACCGGTTTTATTTTAGACAAGTCGTTGGTCAGCTGTCCAGCAGGATATAACTGTGCGGATGGTGCATGCAAAATCCTGAATAGCAAGAATTGTGTTGATTACGATTCTGGCCTAATGGTCTATATAAAATCTTATGTTAGTTACACCAAAGATAACATTGATAAAAAAGAATATGATATTTGCGCATCGTCAACTACTGTTATTGAACAGCTCTGCTCATTGGGCGAAGTCAAAACAATGCAATTTGAATGCAATTTAGGATACTCCTGTGTCGACGGAAGTTGCAAGCAAGTAACAGCCACTTCTACAACTTCTTCATTACAAACTGAACCAAGTTTAGCCACAGCAACAACAGGGCTAACTGACACAACCAATACCTGCATAGACTCTGCCCCCTCAGGATTAACCCTTCAGCCGCCAAGCGGAACCGTGATTCCGACTGGAGATGTCAAAGTCAGTTGGACTCTCGCAAGCTGGGGCAACAATTGCAAAAACACAGGAAAAAATTTCACGTTGCAAATATCAAAAGGCAACACTTTTAGTTTTATAACTGCTGAAACCCTTGATTCCAGCAGGTATTACTATACTTTCAGCGGGTTAACGGCAGGATCGACTTATTATTGGAGGATAATTGCAAATAACGGATTCATGAAACTTGTATCAGGTTATAAAAGCTTCATAATTAAATCAACTGTTTGTGGCAACGGCATTATTGAATCTGGTGAGCAGTGTGACGGTGGAGCGTGTTGTTCTGCTTTCTGTACGTTCAGGATTGCGGGAACTGTTTGTCGTGCGTCTACTGCTGCTTGTGATCCTACCGAAGCTTGTGCTGGTTCGAGTGCAGCTTGTCCTTCTGACATAAATACCTGTAGATCAGCAACATGTGGCAATGCAATTTGTGAACCTGGAGAGAAAGAGGTCTGCACTGTATGCCCTGACCCAACTGACCCTACCTGCACTACCTCATGCACACCAGGCAGTTGCTTGAAAGATTGCGAAACATCGACCGGGCTCAAATCGCCGTGCGGCAGCCTGGGAGATGTTGACCTCGACGGCTTTGTCACGTCAAAAGACTCGCTTTTAGTTTTAAATTACGTTGCTGGGAAAGCACCTCTAAGCGCACAACAAAAAATTAATGCTGATGTCGCTTCTCCCGCAGGAGTTGATTCAACTGACGCCTCCCAAATACTTCGATTTGTTTCTGGTTTAATTCAAAGGTTTCAAAATTGTCCTCCCGTTATTACAAATTGTGTCGACAACGACCCAAGTCAAAATATATATGTTAGAGGGAGCTTAGTTTCAACAGATACAAATGGGGCCAGTAAAACGTGGTCGGATTTTTGCGGAACAACTAATCTGCCTGGATTGATAATTGTTCCCGGAAACCTTTATCAGTATAATTGTAAAACAATAAGCAAATTGCCAACAGTGTACTCAATTGACAGTACATCAGTTAAATGCCCGACAGGATACTCGTGTAGCAATGGAGCATGCAACCCAACATCGACGACACAAACGCCTCTAACAGGCAACATCGTAATGCAGCCCGACGGCAGCTCAACAGTCAAAGTTATATTTAACGGCAATCCGTTTCCTGAAGGAAACAATAACCCGATTAATGGCTTCCTGACTTTGGCTGGTTACAAACCTTCAGAATATCCATCAATTTTTGGTTTAAAGTACACTGACATGCTTGCCGGCTATGATTTGATTGATGTCAACCTTGACGACAACACCTATTCTTATGCCATTATTCTCAAGCCAGGAATGAATAAAGAAGAGTTATTAGCAGGTTTTGCAAGCGATCCCAACGTTTATAATTTAGGATAAATAAGATTCACATTTCTGCAATAGCAATAATTACTTACTAAAAACTTGGCCTGCACAGCCTCGAGTGCTTATTATTTTTTTAGTTCAAATAAATAAAAAAGATTAACTAAAAAATATCTTGCTTCCCAAAACACCGCCGTAAGTAACAATCAGCGATGCGAAAAGTATTGATACTGTGTTAAGCACTTTTATCAGAGGATTCATTGCTGGCCCTGCTGTGTCTTTGAAAGGGTCTCCGACTGTATCCCCAACAACAGATGCCTTGTGAGCGTCCGAGCCTTTCCCGCCGAGATGGCCTTTCTCAATTAACTTTTTTGCATTATCCCACGCGGCTCCGGAGGTCGTCATAGTGATGCCTAAAAGCAAGCCAGTAATAATCGAACCCGCAAGCAAACCGGCAAGCGCTTCTACACCAAACAAGAAGCCAACAACCAAGGGTGCTGCAACTGCCATTATTCCGGGAAGCATTAGCTCGCGTATTGCAGCTTTTGTCGAGATATCAACGCATTTGGCGTAATCTGGCTTTGCCTTGCCTTCCATTATGCCTTTAATCGACTTGAATTGCCTTCTTACTTCAGTAACCATGTCAAAAGCAGCCCTTCCGACAGCGCTCATTGTCATCGATGCAAAAAGGAAAGGCAGCAATCCACCAATGAACAGGCCAATGACAACTCTCGGATCATAGATGTTAACCACTTTTAGTCCAACTTCCTCGCCGAAAGCAACGAAAAGTGAAAGAGCTGCAAGCGCAGCAGAACCAATCGCGAATCCTTTAGTAACTGCTTTTGTTGTGTTGCCTACTGCATCAAGTGGATCAGTTATGTCCCTAACTTTCTTTGGCAGATGCGCCATCTCAGCAATGCCTCCGGCATTGTCTGTTATCGGGCCATAAGCGTCAACTGCAACAATTATTCCCGTCATTGATAGCATTGAAAGCGCTGCTATTGAGATTGCGTAAACCCCGGCTGCGCCTCCACCGCCGACAAGATAGGCAACGAAGATTCCAGCCACGATAATTAAAATTGGAACAAGTGTTGATTGCATTCCAATTGCAAGCCCTGATATTATTGTGGTTGCCGGGCCTGTTTTTGCTGCTTCTGCGATATCCTTGACAGGCTTCTTATCGGTTGAAGTATAGTACTCTGTAATCCAGCCTATAACGAGCGTGACTATAATGCCGACGAGAGAAGCGTAGAAAAGATTTGGCTTTCCCAAAAGGAAGTATGAAACCAAGAAAACTCCAGCAGCTGTAAATATAGCACTAATCCAGATACCCCGGTTTAGTGCAGGCCAGATATCTCTCTCATATTTCACATTTACAAAAAAGCTCCCTATTATCGAAGCGACGATACCAATTCCCGCAAGTAATAAAGGAAATACGAGTGCCTGCTGCTTGTAAACTTCTCCAAGTGAAAGTGCAAGAATCATTGTTGCAAGCAAAGTAACTGTGTATGATTCGAA
>ERZ1292640.551-Hain-H43-02um-R1-551-length-30682-cov-5_pt2 | contig 26924 bp, 24 predicted proteins | sample MGYA00564404_ERZ1292640 | MGnify/ENA primary metagenome ERZ1292640 (study PRJEB36523, sample SAMEA6512636) | groundwater metagenome | collected 2019-01-08 | study: AquaDiva: Metagenomics assemblies of 32 groundwater samples | reverse complement strand
CGAGTTTTATGCTCGCCGATGGATCAAGCGACCGCGATGTAGTGTCGTATCCCAATGTGGTTTTAAAGAAATCCGTCCCTATCCATATCCGAAGCGGGGCGTTTGTCAGATTGCCTCCAGCAGCAACAGTGCCAGAACAGAGCAGGAACAAATTCGTTCCAAATAAATAAGAGCCCCGGGCACCAAAAGAAGAGAACAGCCCGCCTCTCTCTATGTTTATTTCGGCGGATAGAGTGGGACCGTGCAGGAGAGAGTTAGAGTCAAGGTTGGTTTGTATAAAGCTATAACCAGCAGATGGTTCTAGCCGCATATACCAATCGGAGCTGTACGATCGGCATGGCCATGCCATACAGGATATAAGGAAAATTAAAACAACCCTGACATCTGCGCACATATTAAGATGATATTAGCTTGCAGTTGGCCATATCAGCAAGAAGCATCACGTGAAACATGATAGAAGTAAGCAACTTAGTTATAAACCTAGCCTCACGCAACCATAATTACTGCCTAATCCTTATACACCAGACAAAAGCGTGTCTACCAAGACATGGCAACATGTTTTGAATATATTATTACATATATATTATATATTGATTAAATAATTGCTTAAGTTTCTATCGTTTAGATGTTTGTTATGTGTGAATTAAACAATATCTAAATTGCATGGCTTCAGCTTTGCAATCACGCACAGCAAAAGGAGTACGATTTTTATGAATAATAAAATGTCATGTTTTTTAATAGCAGTTGGATATTTACTTTCTATGCCCCAAGCATTTGCTGGGTCAGAAGAAGAAGTAGATATTCAAAAAGAAGCAACCAAGATAGTGGAAGCCAGTCAACTCAAAAGCGAAGGTGTTGAAGAATTTTCTGATGGGCTTAATCAATTCTTGGAACCATTTAATAAAATGGGTTCAGGGCTTATTAAAATGGGTGATGGGATATGGACGATGACCAAAAATGGAGCCATCATCGCAGCCAAAGATGCCAAAAATGAGATCGTTCAAGACTACAGAGCGGTTAAGGGAAGCGCTTACAAGCTATTTCTTATAACTCAAGGTGGTTCTGAATACGTTGCTATCCAGGTGTCAGGTGGAATGATTTTTATTGGTGATAATGTCCAACAAACATCTGACCTTATTAGTGCAGGCGCCGGTGCTGTAACCAGCCATGCGAAGTTAAAAATCCTTCAATCAACTTTAGGTGCAAATGTTTTATTTGACATTATTGGTGAAGGCTTACGTGCTGAAAGAAATCGAGCGACATTAAGACACTATCTAGACCTGCGTGCTACTAGGAAATTTTTTAAACACTCTAGCCGTGCAACGTTTGCTGTTGTAGATGGCATTTTCAGTAATACACTTAGTGTATGTAAAGTCCCGTTTAAAAAAATCGGCAATGGACTATCAAAGGTGGCAGAAGCTATTGGTAACGTTACATCGGCAGCGTATGACAATACCACAGAGTTTTGTTCATCCATGCGGGATGGATCGGGTGCCCTTGTAGATGCAGTAACCTATCCATTTGAAAGTGATGAGGATCGCAGAAAAAATTGGGTAGATTATTACGGAAACAGCGTCGAACCAGAAAGTGATGAGACTTTAAAAGCGGCTGAAACCCGTTAACCGCTATCATCTCATTTCAGCTGAATAAGTATATTCAGCAAATCACCTCCGGCTTGGTTTAGAACCAACCGGAGGTGTTGTTTTATGCGAGGGGCTAATTCAGGGAGCTTGACCGGGTGGGGTAAGTGCCTATACCCTGGGCGACATGCGACACCATGGCGATAAAGTCATTGCCGTCATACCGGCACGGTTCGGGTCGACTCGCTTCCCCGGAAAGCCGCTTGCTGATATTAACGGGAAACCCATGGTCCGCTGGGTTTATGAGCGGGTAACTCGCGTAAAATGTATCCATAAAACAGTTGTTGCCACCGATGACGCAAGGATCGCTTCCGCGGTTGCTGGTTTTGGTGGCGAAGCTATAATGACCGCTTCTGAACTCGCCAGCGGGACTGATCGAGTGGCCGCTGTAGCTGATAAAATTCCAGCCGATATCTATGTGAATATTCAGGGTGATGAGCCGTTGATTGATCCAATGACAGTGGAAAAAACCGTTGCGCTGGTTAGGGACAAGGGGTTCCCTATAGGAACGGCCATGAGGCCGCTTAAGAGCGCAACTGATCTAGCGAGCATTTCGGTAGTAAAGGTCATTTGCGATGATAATGGCCGTGCGATATATTTTTCAAGACTCCCGATCCCCTTTAGCAGGGAGCCGATTTCAGAGAATTTCAACAAAGGGCAGCCAGCCTGCATGCAACATATAGGGATTTATTCTTACAGGCGTGAAACACTACTAAAACTAAGGGATTTGCCAGTTTCCAGGCTTGAAAAAGCGGAAATGTTGGAGCAACTTAGAGCGATCCAGCACGGCATACCTATCGGGGTCGTGGAGGTTGAAGCCGAATCAATCGGCGTGGACACCCCCGATGACCTTGAAAAGGTTCGAAAACTTTTAGTATGAGTTGAGGATAAATGGCTAAGGAAAAGAAATTCATTTTCGTAACGGGAGGAGTGCTTTCAAGCATAGGGAAGGGAATCAGCGCCGCTTCGATAGGAATGCTCCTCGAACAGCGTGGTCTTAAAGTCACGTTGGTTAAAATGGACCCATACCTGAATGTTGATCCCGGGACGATGAGCCCGTTTCAACATGGGGAGGTATTTGTCCTGGATGACGGCGCGGAAACCGATCTCGACCTCGGGCATTATTCACGTTTTGTTCAAAATGCGCATCTAACCAAAAAAAATAGTTTTACAACAGGCCGTATCTACGACTCTGTAATACGGCGCGAGCGCGCCGGAGGGTACCTAGGCAAGACTGTGCAGGTGATTCCGCATATAACAGACGAGATAAAACTCCACATTGAAGATGCCGTCACTGATGCCGACCTTGCCATCGTGGAAGTTGGCGGAACGGTCGGGGATATCGAGAGTCTTCCGTTCCTTGAAGCGATCAGGCAGATGAAGGGTGAAAAGGGCGGCGGAAACGTGCTTTTCGTACATTTAACGTTGGTCCCTTATATTGCCACAGCCGGAGAACTCAAGACCAAGCCGACTCAGCACAGCGTAAAAGAACTCCGTGAAATCGGTATTCAACCCGACATTCTCCTCTGCCGGTCTGACCGGAAGTTACCCAAGGACGTAAAAGAAAAGATCGGTCTTTTCTGTAATGTCACCGCCGAACAAGTGTTCAGCGCCATTGATGTAAACAGTATTTACGAAGTGCCCCTGTATTTTAACGAAGAAAGTCTGGACGAGAGGATTGTTGAAAAACTTGGCATCTGGACAGGCCGGCCTGACCTTTCAAAATGGCGTGCCATGGTTGAAAAAATTCGCAAGCCAAAGGGCGATGTGGCCATAGGAATTGTGGGCAAATACGTTGATTGGCGCGACAGCTACAAATCACTTTCTGAGGCACTTATACATGGCGGAGTCGCGAACGACGTCAGCGTGAGCGTGGTTTACGTTGATTCAGAGGAAATAGAACAGGGCAAGAACATCGATCTTCTCCAATCCCTGGATGGCATTCTAGTACCGGGTGGATTTGGCGAAAGGGGGATCGAAGGCAAGATCAAGGCGATCGAGTTCGCGCGCAAGCAACAGGTGCCATTTTTGGGGATCTGTCTTGGCATGCAGCTCGCGGTTGTCGAGTTTGCGCGTCATATTGCAGGAATAGCAAACGCCAATTCAGCCGAATTTAAAGCCGACGGCGCTGAGAATGTCATAGATTTGATGGAGTCACAAAAAGGCGTTTCGGATCTCGGCGGTACAATGAGGCTTGGTGCCTACTCGTGCCAACTGACCGCGCGCTTATCGAACAAGCAACCGACAAAGGCTTTTGCGGCTTATAACAAAGAAAGCGTGAATGAAAGGCACAGGCACAGATTCGAGGTTTCAAATAAATTCCTCGCAGCCCTTGAAGAAAAAGGATTGGTTGTTTCGGGCCGGCATATTGGCAAAGAAGGCTCCCCCGAATTGGTCGAGATCATCGAACTTGCAAATCATCCCTGGTTTTTGGGTTGTCAGTTCCATCCCGAGTTCCTCAGCAGGCCGCTACAGCCACACCCTTTGTTTTCCGCATTCGTAAAGGCTGCAAAAAATACAGCTGCAGGAACCCATCCCACCCTCAGAGGGATAGGTTAGGAGCAAACGATGATAGTTATAGCCGGACCATGCGTTATTGAAGATGAAGTGCTTGTCAACGAAATCGCCGATGAGCTTAAGCGCCAGCTTGGCGGCTTACCTGTTGAATTTTTTTTCAAGGCTTCATTTGATAAGGCAAATCGCACATCGATACATGGTTTTCGCGGCCCTGGTTTAAAAAATGGATTAAAAATCTTATCTGATATCAAACAAAGAACAGGTTTCAGGGTCTTGACCGACTTCCACACGGTTGAGCAAGCTGAACCAGTAGCTGAAGTCGCAGACTGCATTCAAGTGCCTGCTTTTTTATGCAGACAGACCGATATGATCGTGGCGGCTGCGGAGGCGGCAATCAAGCATGGCCGCAAGTTAAACGTAAAGAAGGGCCAGTTCCTCGCGCCTTGGGATGTTAAAAACATCATTGAGAAGGTTAGCGCGGTTCAGACGGCGTCTCAAAAGCCAGCAAGACCTATCGGGGAATGGCTTTACATCACCGAGAGGGGGAGTTCCTTCGGTTATAATTCCCTTGTTGTTGACATGACTTCATTCCAGACAATCCAGGCCTACGGGGTTCCGGTGATTTTTGATGCCACCCATTCAGTGCAGATGCCAGGCGCGGGACCCGGTGGCAAGAGCACTGGTGGAAGGCGCGAGTATATAGAACCGCTTGCTAAAGCCGCCATTGCCGCAGGCGCGGACGGGATCTTTATGGAGTGCCATCCACGCCCCGAAGAAGCCAAGAGCGATGGGCCTAATGCTTTCTACCTTCAACATGTCGGGGGATTTGTCAGACAGTTGCAATCCATAAGCGAGCTGATTCATAAACAAGAGGAAATATAATGACTCCATCATCTTCTGGTATCACTGGTGGTATCGCCGGCGGGACAAGCGCGGCCTCAAAACTTCTTGAAACAACTGATTTGAAGGCACGGCTGTCAAAAGTTAAGATCCTTATTCTTGATGTGGATGGCGTGATGACGGATGGCCGAGTTTTCTGGCTCGATGGCCACGGATGGACCAGGCATTTTCACATCAAGGATGGTTATGGCCTAAAACTCTTGACGAAGCACGGAGTGGATGTCGCCGTGATAAGCGGCGGTGATTCCAAGGATGTGCGTACGCGCATGGAGTTTCTTAAGATAAAGCATGTGTTCCTCGGTGATGAGGATAAATTAAAGGCACTAGACAAGATCGCCCAATCCACGGGTTTTAAATATGAAGAGATGGCGTTTATGGGTGATGACTTATTCGATATACCAATAATCGAGCGCGTGGGTTTCAGCGCCACCGTTCCTCATGCCGTTGCCGAGGTGAAATCTAGGGTTCATTACATCACCGAGTCGTATGGCGGCTGGGGCGCGGTTAGGGAGGTCGCGGATGCTATCCGTAAAGCCCAGGGACTCGGGCCTTACTTGGACTAACCGATGTCTGAAATAATCCGTTTTTGGAATAGGGCTGATAACAAGGAGCAGACCGAAGAGATTTACGGTGAAAGCTTGGTTGGTTTTCTTTACGGGACAGCCAGTGGCAGGACACTCGCACATTTTGTTTTAAGCGGGAAAATGCTCAGCCGGATTTTTGGAATGTATCAGTCTTCCTCTTTTAGCAAGCACAAGATCACAGCTTTCGTGAAGAAGTTCGGCATACGGATGGATGAGTATGAGAGTGGGCCATTCCGTAGCTTTAATGATTTTTTTATCCGGCGGTTTAAAGATGGCGCCAGGATTTTTATGGAGAAAAATAAGTTTATGCCCGCATTCGCGGAAGCCCGTTACCTTGGATACAAAAAAGTAAGCGCTGAACAAGGGCTGCCGGTTAAGGGAAGTTTTATTTCACTTTCGGCTCTATTGGGTAGCGATACAGCGACAGCTCCGTTTATCGGCGGACCTGCATTGGTTGCACGGCTTTGCCCCACGGATTACCACCGGTTCCATTACCCAGATACGGGCAGGACATTTGAGAGTTACCCAATCGGCGGGTGTCTTCATTCAGTAAATCCGTTGGCGCTACACCACCGACCTGATATTTTCGCCACCAATGAACGGCAAGTTTCCATTCTCGAGACGGAGAATTTTGGCAAAGTCGCTTATATTGAAGTAGGCGCGATGTGTGTCGGCAAGATCGTTCAGACCAATTCAAACCAGACTTTTGCAAGAGGGGATGAAAAAGGTTATTTTCTGTTCGGAGCATCAACGGTGATTCTACTTGGGCAGGAGCGCTCATGGTCACCATCAGCTGATATTCTTAAACACACCAAAGAGGGGCTTGAAACTTTTGTCCGTCTCGGCGATCAGGTTGCATTAGCGTATGTATAGATTTCACAATCTGCTCGTGTTGACCATCTTGACATTTGCTAGCAATGCGAACACCGACGTCAAGCTGCCAGCCATAATCAGCGACGGCATGGTCCTTCAACAAGGGAAGCCCGTCCCCATCTGGGGCTGGGCCAAGCCTGGCGAGAAGATCACCGTTACAATCGGCAAACAATCCATTTTCACAACTGCTAACCAAAATGGCAATTGGATGGTTAAGCTCGATCCGCTCGAACTAGGCAACCCTCTAGAAATGACCGTTGTAGGGACAAATACTCTAAAGCTCCGTGATATTCTAGTCGGGGAAGTTTGGTTGGCCTCCGGCCAATCCAACATGGAGTTTGGTGTCAGAGGCGCTATAAATGCCAGGACGGAAATTGCCTCCGCAAACTATCCCCAGATGCGTCTTTTCACCGTCCCGAGGGCGATCTCCGAACAACCACTTCACGATACTCAAGGCCAATGGGTTGCGTGTACCCCGGGAAGCGTGCCAAACTTCTCAGCAGTGGCCTATTTTTTCGGCCGAGAGCTTCACAAGAATCTCAAATTACCGATCGGCCTGATTCACGCATCTTGGAGCGCGACACCCATCGAGTCCTGGATGAGTGAGGTGCGGGGGATGAGCAGCACCATGCTAACAAAACCATCTGTGACAGAATTGAGCGCTCTAACTCCCACCAGTCTTTACAATGCCATGATCTCGCCCATAATTCCTTACGCGATTGCCGGAACAATCTGGTATCAGGGAGAATCCAACGTGAACCGCGCCTACCAGTACCGCAGCCTCTTCCACGCCATGATTAAAGGTTGGCGGCTAAGCTGGGGACAGGGCGACTTTCCGTTTCTCTTTGTACAAATAGCGAATTTTATGAATTATGAATATTCCCAAAGCAAACACCTGATACCAAGACTGATACGTTGGTTAACCAAATTCCTAGAGCGAAACACCGCTCCAGGCGAGAGCGCATTTGCAGAACTCCGAGAGGCACAACTCATGGCGCTAAAGCTTCCGAATACCGGCATGGCGGTCACTATAGACATAGGCGATGCATATAGTTTTCATCCCAAAAACAAACAGGACGTCGGCCGCCGGCTCGCGCTCTGGGCCAAGGCCACCGTCTATGGAAAAAATATTGTCCACTCCGGGCCACTATACAAATCCATGGAAATCAAAGCCAACAACGCCATACTCTCATTTGACCATATTGGTGATGGTCTTGTCTCAAAGGGTGGCGGACTTCTCAAGGGTTTCTCAATCGCTGGCAACGACCAAAAGTTTTTCTGGGCAAATGCGAGAATTGTGGGAACAACCGTCGTCGTCCACTCAGATAAAGTTTCAGCACCAGTTGCGGTACGCTATGCATGGGAAGATAATCCGGAGTCCAACCTATATAACAGCGCCGATCTCCCAGCATCTCCATTCCGTACAGATACATGGCCAGGTATAACTATTACGGCAAAAACTACTTGCCGCTCAGAGCCTTGTCGTTCACCTGGATCTTAGCCTGCTCCCTTAGTTTGCCGACAAAAGATTTCGCCATCTCCTGGCGAAGATCGTTCTGTGCCTTCATTTCCACTTCGTCAAACTCCATGGTCTTGCCGATCTTTTTCTCCAGCACTTTTATGATGTGGTAACCATAAGTGGTCTTAACCGGTCCCACGATCTTTTTTGGACTTCCGGCAAAGGCGGCTTCGGTAAACTCAGGAACCATCCTGTCACGACCAAAAAAACCGAGATCACCGCGGTTGTTCTTCGCTGACGGATCTTTTGAATGCTTCTCGGCCAGTTCCTGAAAGTCCACATTCGGCTCCCCAGCCTTCTTTATCAACTCACGGGCCTGCTCTTCGGTTGACACAAGTATATGTTGCGCATGCACCTGGTCGGTGGTGAATTTATGTTTGTTCGAATCATAGTACTTACGAACCTCACTGCTCGTGATCTTAGAAGCAAGATTTTTTTCCAGGATCTTGCCTGTAAGGTACTGGCGCTTAAAAGCAGCCAATGCTTCCTTGTACTCCGGCGCTTGGTCAAGCTTCTCTTTTTCCGCCTGCTGTACCAGGACTTCCTGATCAATAAGATGTCCAAGGATCTGGCGCCTTGAGTTGGCGTCTTTAAGTATGTTCTCACGCATGCCTTCGTTATATCCGCCTAGCGCGGCCTGAAGATCCTTATCAGTAATTGTGCGTCCGTTTACCGTGGCAAGATCCGCTGATGCGGACACCAATCCACCGCTTATCAAAGCAACACACGTTACAACCAAAAAACCTTTTATTAATTTCGGTAAATGCAACATAGCCAACTATCCTCCTCCGTTTCACAAATAAATATCGAACAATTTATCATAATGCTCCTGAATTTTTTTTAAATCCACTAAGTTCAGGTAACTTGAAAAAGCCATCCAAACGGCAACGCCATTGAGATCCTTGAAGTGATGTGGCAGGTATTTAGGCGGGTCCACTATGCCTTCCTTGTACTTCTGATAAATCAACGGGACATCGTTTACGTTGAGCTTGCCTGTGAACAAAAACGGTATCAGATGCGGTACGCCGGCGCGGATTGCCGCCCGCATGAAATTATAATTTTCGATGAACCCGCGGCAATATGAGATATCCTTCGTGAAAGGGGCGCCCCCACCAATAACCCCCCCGCGGAAGATGCGGCTCGCATTCGCCACACATTCATTTTCGGAATAACCTTCGGTGCGATAGAATTCGATGACATCAAGCAGATTGGCGCCGTCCTCGGCCTTGTCTATTCCCAGTATGCGGTCATTGATCTGCCTTGCACGCCTGGGGTAGGACCTGAAAGTCAGGATTTCAACTATCACGGCCAAACCTTCTTGCGTGGCAGAGCAGCGCGGTGGCCCTTTTGCAAGCCATTTCGCTACGTGCTGGTTGTTCCCGTTCTGAGTTGTACCGACATGCACCCATCCCTCGTGCACCTCGAGTATGTCAACGTCACGCGAGGAAAACATCGCCCCTTGCTTGATCTTTACAACATCGCCGCCCGCCGAAGCATCGGCTAAGATCCCGTCTGAAATGCGGGCTTCAACATCAGTGCCCGAAAAATACGACTCATACCGCTGATTAAGCATCGTCACCACGTTTTCGGCGTCCAAATCCTCCGGGTAATCCACACCGAGCGTCTTTTCATCTATGCCGCTTAAGATCGAATAAAGAAGCTGGCTCAGCGAAAAAATCGTGTTTTTTTCATCAAAAAACTTATCCTTTGGTGACCCATAAAGCTTCCGGCTATGCTCCCAGAACTGCTTGGTCCCTCTGGCAAGCAACATCTTTATAACTTCGACATATTCCTCAGCAGTTGTCTTAAGAAGTTGCCCAAGCGGATCTTCCTGTCCCAAAGTAGCCTCTATATCATTGATAAGATCCTGCAGCTCGGCAAGTTTCTGATCTGAGTTAAAGCCAAGGTCGATATTAGAATAATATTCCTCGTCAACCTCAGGCATTTGCTTGAATTTGCTTTTTCTTAATTGTTGTTCGATGTCAGGCTGCCATTTAATTGCATCAAGAATCCTGATTGGTCTTTGAACTTCCACTATCCTTTGGGAGAGCCGCTTGATCTTTTCTTTATATGTTGTCCACACCATCTAATGAAAATTATGCCGTGAATTAAAGAAAAGTGTAAAAAGATTCACCAAGCTTGGCTGCATATCGTCAAAGAGCTGGTATCTGAGTTGCAAAAACTTCTTTATATGAACAGCAATGAAAAAATCCAGGGAAAGATCCAAGAAAAGTTCGACATTCAGCATGAACCAGAAAATGCGGAGCATGAACTGCGCAAAGCTTATAACTGCGCGGTAGAGCACAGTATGACGTATTTCTGGGACCGCAAAAATATTGAGGGTGTGAACCCCAACGAGGTGGTGAAAATATACAAACGTGCCATGAATGCTTACGAGGAAGGCAAGAGGCTGGCGGCCGAACGGTGGGCTAGGACAGCAAAGCACCTGTCCTTTGCTTTTTGGCATGAAGCTAAAATCACGTTTCTAGAAAAGCATCAAAATGAGCTGACTTTTTTGAAAGCCGCAACACCGGACGAGTACAATCTGCATGAGCACTCGGACACAACGGCAGATTTGCTGGATTCGGTGTCAAAAAATATCACGGACGAGCATATGCGCTATTTCTTGCTACGCGCACGCGGGCATCTGCTTACGCTTGACCGGCCGGAGTATAAACACGAGCTCTTAAGAGCAGAGCGGCTTAAGGCTGCTCATGAGTACGCTAGAATGCTAGAATGCATGACTCTGGCTTATGAGGCCGAAAGCATCCAAAAGGTAGCAGCTTAAAAAATTACCGCTTGGAGTATTGATACCGCCTGCGTGCTCCAGCGAGACCATACTTTTTGCGTTCAACTTCTCGCGGATCACGAGTCAAATGGCCAGCTTTCTTCAAAACCGCCCGAAAAGTCGGGTCAATGATCAGCAAAGCCCTGGCAATGCCATGCTTAACGGCGCCCGCCTGCCCGGAGCTACCGCCGCCTTGTACATTCACGAATATATCATACTGGCCTACAGTGCCTGTCAGCTCTAATGGCTGTTTTATCAACATACGCGAAGTGGCTCTAGGAAAATAATCTTCAAAAGATCTCCCATTCACTCTAATAACCCCGGCATCACTGGCTCGATCTCTGAGATATACACGTGCAATTGAATTCTTGCGTTTGCCTACACGGTGATACTGCTTTTCCATTACGGGATCTCCCTATTTCTCTCTATTTGTTGAGACTACCGTACGCCGAATCGCGCCTTGAGGCAATGGTTGAGGGCTTTGTGCTGAATGCGGATGATTGGCTGAAGCATAGATTTTCAGCTTACTCATCTGCCTGCGTGCCAAATTTGACTTGTTCGTCATCCCCCATACCGCTAGGCGAAGTATCTCTTCCGGATGCCTGGCTAACATTTCCTTTGCGGTTTTCGTTTTAAGCCCGCCAACGTAGCCTGAGTGGCTTCTATAAAGTTTTTCATCCCACTTCTTGCGCGTAAACACTACCTTGTCAGCATTAATAACAACTACAAAATCACCGGCATCAGCATGTTTTGTATAAGTAGGTTTGTGCTTACCAGTAATCACCCTTGCCAAAACCGTTGATAAACGGCCCACCACCTGACTCGATGCATCCACTAGATACCATTTCGGTGCATTCGGTCCTTTTGGTTCAAAGATATGTGGTCCACACTGCTTAGCTTGATATGTTTTTTGCTGTAACATAAGAAGGTCGGATTACCGAAGGCGTGAGGTTAAGTCAATGGTTTTCCACCTTTAACACGAACTATATGACCCCGATCGAAAAATGAAACAAAAAAGGATCCTCCCCCGGCTGTGGATCTATCTTTGAAGCCCAGTCTAAATTAACCGGCCCAACAGGGGTTCTGTAATGAAATCCAATCCCCGCTCCATATCTCAATCTTCCTAATGAGAATCTATCAAACATCAGATTCCCGGCGTCTATAAATGGGCCGAATTTCATTGCACCTGAGAACGGCAAATCGATTTGTAAACGATAATTCACGTAAGACAACGTCCCATGGATATTCACATTGAGGAAGTTAAGCTCTTGTTCACGAAAACCACGAAGGCTGCTTGGTCCACCTAATGTGAATTGCTTAATCATCGGTATGGTTCCGCTCTTGTTGTTGGGATCATCGGGATCACCCAAGGGGGCTTCTGTATTTCTCCCCAAACCTGTCCTGAAACTGAAAAAAAATACGATGTCCCTGAGGGCTGTGAGGTAATAATCCGACCGGAACTGAAAACGCGTATAACCAAGCCTGTAAGGTGACCGCTGTGAGAAAAAAAACGGGGAAGCTATCTCATACGAAGTGGAACCGAAAAAACCAGCCATGGGGCTCAATGGGTTGTCCCTCATGTCCAGGCTCAGGCCGGGAGTAATGGAACCTATCTGTAAATCCTGCTTGTCGATTTCAAAAACGGCATTCAATTGTCTTACGCGCTCAAGGCTGTAAGCAAATACACCGTTCAGTTGCGGATTTTTAATAAGTCGCTTTTCCCATGTTGTGGCAATGGAGACGGAGTATACATCAAAACTTCTGTACTGCGCGCTGCCTATTGTTAAAGCAGGACGAAAGGTCAGCTCACTAATGGCAAACCACGGCCAAGCATAAGCGAGCTGGACCTGGCCTTCTATAAGGCGGTAGTCCTCCAGCCGCCTGTTAATAGTAGAACTCAGTGAAAGAACATGATTTCTCCCGAAAAGATTTGCGTAACCGACCTGGCCGAACAAGCGCGGACCGAAATCATTGCGAAAGCCGACTCCGCCGGCAAGAACGCCAGGTTCCCCCTCTTCTACGGAAACCCGCACTGTTTTATAGCCTTCTTTTCCAGGATCCTCCAAAGTCCTGATATTAACCGATGAAAAAATCCCAAGCCTACGCAGCCGTTTTTCGCTCTCCAACAGGGATGGTTCCGAGAGGATGTCACCTTCCTTAAACTGCAATTCGCGCTTGACCACGTATTCCTTCGTACGCGTGAGCCCCTCAACATGAATCTCGCCCACCTTGTATTGCGGGCCTTCCGCGATTTCCACGCTGATATCGGCCAACCTATTTTCATGTGAATACTTAACTATCTTGTCAGTTCCTTCATTCGGTATCCGCATACTCAGGTAACCCTTGGCCCTGTATGCGGCTTTAAGATTTTCAATACCTTCGTTGAATGAAAACAGGTTCAGCGCTTCATTCTCCCTGACTCCTATCCGACGTTTAAGCTCCTCTTCAGAAAATAACTGGGCACCGCTGAACGAAATACTTTGAACAAGCGTCTGATCGCCCTCGTAGAGATATATAACCAGCTTAACCATTTTATCGGCATATAGCGTGTTTATAGCCACCGTCTTGGCAAAGAGATATCCCCTTGACTTGATCCACTCTATGAGTAAATCCGCCGCTTTTTGGACTTCTCTCTCGACATAATATCCGTTCTGCACTGAAGGAGCTACGCGCGCAAAAAACTGCCTCCTGAGTTCATCGTCAGAAAAAACATAATTACCATCAAAAGCAACTTCGCCTATGCTCAGGCGCGGACCTTCCTCAATAACAAAAGTGACATGCCTCTCGTGTGTTTTTTGTTGCTCAACAGTGTATGGCATCACCTTCACCCAGGCATAGCCATGGCTTTTATACGCGTCTTCAATGCTTATTTTTATCGCTCCAACATAATCCTTGCCGAAACCTATTAACCTTTGTTCCGCTATCAATCCGGACAAATCAGTTGATGGGATAATTTTATTACCCCTAAACCCAAATGTGACCCTGTCGCCAAGATCAACTAAAAATTCCAAGCCCACCCAGGCAGCGGCACTGGCATGTGAATCTTTCGGCATGGCCTGTTCTCCAATAACACGGGGATCCTCCACCCTGGCGCCGACAAATTCCACCGAAGCGAGCAAATCCTGGACGAGCCGCTTACCCGATGAAATTTTTCCCTTATCCAGGATATCCCCGGCGGAAAAACCAAGCTTTCCATGCAGCATGGTTTCAATCTTCTCCCAAGATTTCTCAAAAAATTTCTCACGCAAATTTTGCGGGATGAATTTTATCCATGCCACGCGAGTGGGCTTCCCTTCGCTTATCTGGAGCTGTAAAACTATTTCAGCCTTACCATCAGTGTTCTTCATCCTGAACAGGCGGCTCTGTACACCCATCTGCTCATAACCATGAATGCGGTAAAGAGCCTGCAGGTTTTCCGCTGTACGTACCAATTTGACTCTTTCCAGTTTGTCACCAGGCAAGATCTCAAGCGCGGCTTCCAGATCGGCCTGTAAAAACACCGTTGCTCCGACTATCTCGATCCTGTCGACCTCAACGCCTAGTTCAAGCTTGCGTTCAGCTGAACGGGATATTTCACAAAACCATAAAACGGCGAATATTGAAAAAAAAAGGAGCGGTTTTTTCATCGGCTTATTTAAACCTTTTCTGCCATTTCAAATCCATGCCGTAGGAACCGTATAATGAATTGCTGTTTGTCGTACCGCCGGTTCCCCAATAATCCCAAACGCCGATAACCGAAAAACCAGGCGTTACGTGTAACTCGGCGTTTACCTCTTTTTGAGTGCTGGTGCCGACACCTATTGTGCTACCGTAAGAAAGATCAAGTTTCTTGCCAATTCGTTTTTGAATCACGATTTTTGGGGAAACAACCGTTTCGCCCGGAGTCTGTGGCCTGGCTATGTTCGTACCAATTCCGGTATTCACGGATTCATCAAGCCTGATCTGGAACCCGGTCTTGCTCTGCACCTCCCTGTTAAAATCAAGTGAGTGTAAAAGCAACGATGCCGCCTCACCCTGGACCACTGCGCTCCTGTCGCCGGCGCTTAGCTTTCGCACATCATCCGATGTCATGCCCATCGCAAGCAATGAGAGTATGTCGTGCTCGGGCATTGAGGGGTTGGAAGTGAGTTCGACTTTCCATTTATCCATCCTGCCTGAAGCATAAAGCTGAATCTTGATATTATTAACATCTGTAGCCGCCACCAGATCAAAGGCCGGGTTAATCACCGATGGGTTATCGAATGTCGCGCTGGCGGATTGAATCTGAAACACACGGTTCTTGAAAACCATCTTACCTTGTACCAGCAATGCCGTCCCGGTAATACGCGGAACCTCAAGTGTGTTGACAACCGTGACATTAGCCTTTGCCTCTGCATCGAAAAAATCATTCTGGATCAAAACCCCCTTCTCAGCGGCAACATTTATTTTTAATGAAAAACTTGATGCCGCCTCCCTCTGTTGCCCTGTTGGCGGCATATACTGTACGACTTTCAGCCCTTCTCCCTGTGTCTGGCCAGTTAGCTTCTCCTTGGACAGCGCGGAATCAACCACAAGTGAACCATCAACCAAGTAGGGAGGTTCCTCGCCATGTACTCCTAAAACTCCGCGCACCTTAACGAACTGGAAGGGATAGATCTTGATCTTGTTTCCGGAAAGCTGCCCCTTAAGCGATAGGACCGGGAACCTATCCGTGAATAAGGTTATGGTCCCTTCAGCGGAAACACGGCCTCCAGCCAGGTCTGCTTCAATATTTTGTATTGCAAGAACGTTTTGTCGCAACTGGAACGTGCCGGTTATATTTTCAAACTGTGATTCAACAGATGCAACACGCACATTAACGCCATTCATGGTCGCGCGACCAAAAACGGTTGGATTCTTAACATAACCGCCCATGGCGAAATCAAGAATAACACCACCATCTGCTTTCAGTATACTGGAGGTAAAAAATTCACAAACCGATGCGTCCAACTCACCCAAAATAGAGCCTTCAATATTACCTTTACGGCTCCTGAGCGACAGGGCGGCCTCCCCGCCCTTGCCTCTTACAGAAAGCCCTTTTATGTCAAAAGTGCCATCCGTTATCCCGAAAGATACTGGATGGGCAAGGCGGAATGCCGCACCAGTCTTCATGAGCGTGTATTCCGATATTTCACCATGACCGGAACCAAGCTCTACCGCCCCAGAACGGAACACGAGATTAAGGCTCCCTGAAATATAACCGGCGAGTTCCTGATCCTGGATAAGCCGTGGATTCAAAAGCAGCAGAGCGGGGAAAAAATCAAGATGATTAGCGGACGCACGCAACGAACTCATTGCACCCAATTTGAAATCATAAACCAATTCAAACAAACCTTGCCCGCCGAAAGCCACTCCCTTTATTTGCGTGACACCTGATTCACTTCTCACATTTAACTCACTTGGTGGCATTGCCATGCCACGAATGGCCAGGTCACTAAGCATTGCTTTAGTCTCTGACCTGATAGACCCGCCAACTCCGTAACCGGAACTACGGATTGAAAGGTCTCCCTTCATGGGCAGATCAAGTTGCGCCAAATGATCCAAGTCATGCGTGGTAAAACCATCAGTCTTAAAATCCCACTCAAAAGTCCCATCAGAACCAAACGAAATACTACCATCGATCTTCCCGGTTCTTTTCACCGAGTTCATATTTGAAATATGGTATTTCCCTTTGTCATACCCACCGATCAGCGAAATCCTCCGCAAGCGCTCGCCCAGGTATTCCCAATCAGAACCACTGAGCTTGGCAAGCACCTCAAGTTCATCCAAACTAAGTCCGCCGGAAACGTTTATGCTTCCAGCGACCAAGCCATTTAACCTGCGCGGATACCACCATATGCCACTTGTGAGATCGCTAAATATACTGGATAGATCCTGGACATCTCCTTTGGAAATTTGAAAATCAAGCGCGATATGTCCATCGCTCCCAAGCTCAAGCACGCCATTTCCCGTGTAAGACATGCGTCCCTGAAACAGCTTGACCTGCTTGAACAAAAGATTCTGGGGATCATCATCCCAGGTAATGCGCCCATTCAGTGAACCAAGTTTCAAACGGAGGTAATAAGCATCTTTAAGATCAGCATCAAAATCCACAAGCACGCGCGCAGATGGGCCATGGATATGCGTGTTCAAAGTCCCATGTCCCCGCACTTCGTTCCCGGCTAATTCGCCGACATCCTGCAGATCAGCAGTACCGGACGCCTGGAGATCAAAACCGGTATTAAAATCAACTTTCCCGCCTACTTTGAATTTGCTTTTTGGCAGACTCAATACTAGCCCTGACGGCCTAAGCTCCTTGGAGTCCAACTGCAATGCACCATCGATTTTAATCTGCGGTATCTTCAGTATCCGATGCAGCGGCTTAACCAAACCCAATCGCTGGTTATCCAACTGAAAATCATCCAATCTCAGCGATACTTTCCCATATACCTGCCATGGGGCCGTTTCGGTGGCTGGCATATATACCAATGTAAGCGGTCCACTCACCCTGAAGTCCAAAGGATAAACGTCTTTCAGCGCAGGTGCTGCCAGCCAATGAATATGAGCGTTGGTTAATTTTACCGGGACAGTTACAGGCTTGGACGAGCCTATGATGGTTTTAAAAGAACCAAGCTCTATCTTTCCGCCGGAACCTGGTTGCATGCCGCCACTGCGCCTCAGCTCCCGGCTTAAGATCGTGGCCCTGGACACATCAACTTCCCAGCCATGTGGGGTTGCGGACAGCGCGCCCTCAATACCAGCTCTTTCCAAGTTCCATTTATTGAACTTAAAATCGCTGAACTCGGCGAGTCCTTCGATATTCAACGTATCGCTTATCTTCCTAAGATTGCATTTGGCTTTACCAGAAAAAGTAGCGGCACCAGCCAAATTATGCGCCGTTTGAACGGCACGATATTTACCAGCCAACTTAACAAGCTCTTCAAGCTTGCCGCGAGCCTTTACCGCAACATCCGCATGTAAATTATCTGTAGATAATATATTGCCCCTTATGGAACCAGATGCTTCTATTTCAAGCCCACCTGTTACAACTGACAAATTAGCCAACTGTATCCCCTGGGCATTCACCTTTCCAAGAACATGTATGCGCTGGAAACCGCCTGGTATAACCCAATCTTTAGGGAAACGCCCCGCTAGTTGTTCCAAATTCACTGAAAGATCAAACCCGTTGCCACCATCGCCAGACCAACGACCAACTCTCAAATCAGTGGCAACCGTGTCAACCGAGAGCTTGGACTCTATCCAGTCGATATGCACCTTTGTATTTCGGAGCGCGACAGCGTCAGTTCTGATTCTAAAGAGTTCATCCCATCGGAATTTCAACTTAGGTGAAGAACCTTTTGCAGAACCGGATCCATATAAGGCCGCCTTATCAATTGAAATATTTACATTACCATTTACTATCGCAGCCTCGCTGATTAGCACATTCCCGGACAGCATCTGAAACGGCAGGAAGCTTAAGTCAATCCTCTCTGCTGTAACCGAAATACCTTCCGGTAAACCTGCTATATTATTTTTCCGCGTACTGATCTTGGGGTTAATTATTGAAATCCCCGGCGGAAAAAGCCTGATGCCCAGCTCGGAAAAGTCGCCATCTATCCCGACGTCAGCCGGAATATACTCACGAGCCGCCAATTTTATAATATTAGCAAACTGCTTGCTCTGTATAAACAGAACCGAGCCGAACACCACCAAAGCGATAATGGAGATAAATATCAAGAACGGGCGTTTATTCATTTCCTTTGCTGCAAACGCAACTCCTTCAGTTCCATATCTCGATAGTGCGGGTCCAGTCGGATGACCTGCCGATACCACTCATCGGCTATATCGAATTTTCCCATGCGTTCGTAAGCTCGTCCTAAAAGGTAATAAAGTTCAATCTTACTTTTTTCTTCAATTTCGCTGTCATTAAGAAGCGGCTGAATCACGGTCACAGCTTCAAACGGTTTATCTCCCATTATTAATGCATATGCCAACAAAGCCGTGACAGATACAGGCTCATCCGTTTTATCACATGCCGCCGCAAATTGCCTGGCTGCTATACCATAAAGTTCCATCTCACAATAAGCGATGCCGATATCAACACAATCCTGCACAGACAAGCTAGAACTGCCTTCACTTAATTTATCAGCGAGTGCCTTTAGGCCTTGAGCGCCGCCGAGCAATGAAAACTCGGAGAACAATCCCAGCTTAAAATCGTCATCAAGTTTTTTGATTATGTCATTGACCTCGCTTTCTGAAATCAATCCGTATGAAAGCTTCTTTTCGCCATCGTTGTCACCGCCGAATATTTGCTTCAACTCAAGTTCATGTATCTCGTCAAGGCCGCGTCTTGCCGAGACGTTCCCCTCATCCACCATTAGAATGCGATGAAAGATTTTTTTAGCTTCCTCGCTCAGCCCTTCGTTGATTAAAATTCTCGCGCTTTGCAAGAAGCTTTCAATTTGTTCCTTCGAAAGAAGTTCACCTGATTGCAACAGATCAGTTGATCGCCCTGTCTGTTTGGAGACAAATGCCGTCTTTTCTATCAGGTCATCGCCAAGATCAATCGAGGTATTGGTTGTATCATTACGAGTTTTCACAACTCTTTAATTTTACTCGTATTTCGGCAGAAACTCTTCCAAAAAATGCGTATCATAGCTGGCGTCTTTGAATTTTTTGCTAGCCAGGATTTTTTTATGAAATGCGATATTGGTTTTTATTCCTTCGATAACAAATTCGTCAAGCGCCTGACGCATTTTTACTATTGCATCACCACGTGTTGGCGCGTGAACAATTAATTTGCCGATCATGGAATCATAAAAAGGCACGACTTTATATTGGTCATAAACGAATGAATCCATTCTCACGCCAAGCCCACCCGGAACATGAAGCGCCGTTATCTTGCCGGGGGAAGGCACGAATTGATCAGGATCTTCTGCATTTATGCGGCACTCAATCGCGTGCGACGTGATCTTTACATCAGACTGCTTTATCTTAAATGGCCTGCCAGCTGCCGCGAGAATCTGTTCCTTAATCAGGTCAATACCGGTTACCATTTCTGTCACCGGGTGTTCAACCTGGATTCGCGTATTCATCTCCATAAAATAAAATTTACGTTTATCATCCATAAGAAATTCAACAGTGCCTACGTTCTCGTAGTTCACGGCTGCGCAAAGCTTAAGCGCCGCCTCACTCATCTCCCGTCGCAAGGTCTCCGTCAGGACCGGGCTGGGGCTTTCCTCGAGGATTTTCTGATGCCGACGCTGTATCGTGCAATCACGCTCCCCAAGCGAAACCATGTTGCCGTGTTTGTCGCATAAAACCTGTATCTCCACGTGCCGCGGATGTTCGCAGTATTTTTCAATATACATCGCTGGATTGCCGAAAGCGGCTCCGGCTTCAGAGCTGACACGTTCAAATGAAGAGCGAAGCTGTTGCGGTGTAAAGACCACATAAATCCCGCGCCCGCCACCGCCGGCGGCGGCTTTCAAAATCACAGGATAACCGATTTTTTCGGCCTCACCCAAAGCCGCGTCTAAATTAGGGACGGCCTCCATGGTCCCCGGCAAGAGAGGCACCCCGGCATTTCTTGCAATTGTTCTGGCGCGTGTCTTGTCCCCCATGGACTGGATGTTCTCTACGCTCGGTCCTATGAAAACAATCTGGCATTCGCCGCACAGGCGCGCAAACTCCGCATTCTCTGAGAGAAAACCATAACCAGGATGAATTGCGTCCGCATCGGTGATTTCCGCTGCGGACAAAATACTTGCTATATTCAGGTAGCTTAACTTGGCTCTTGGCGGGCCGATGCATACTGCTTCGTCCGCAAGCTTGACATGAAGGGAGTGTTCATCCGCTGTGGAATAAACAGCCACTGTTGAAATCCCAAGTTCGCGACAAGCCCTGATAACCCTCAGGGCTATCTCCCCGCGGTTTGCAATAAGTACCTTGCGAAACGGGCGCCGGTGCGTGCTCATCTATTGCGTTAAACGACTTCCATTATGAACAGCGGCTCGCCATATTCAACTGGCTGGCCATTTTCAACAAGAGTGGAGAGGACTTTCCCGGGGAAATCAGCCTCAATCTCATTCATCAGTTTCATGGCTTCGATAATACATAGTACGTCACCGCGTTTCACTAGCTGATTTTCTTTTACATAAGGCTCAGTGGTCGGTGAAGGCGCACGGTAAAACGTCCCTACAAACGGAGAAAGCACATGCTTTTGGTTGGCCGGCAAGCAGCCGGCCGCTGAAGCCGCATCTTCTGATTTTATGGCAGCATCACCGGTCTTGCTGGTTTTTTTGGCGCCATCAGGAATTGCAACCGTTGTTGAAGCCGCCTGCCTTGCGGGCGTGCCTGTCTTGAGCACGAGACGTTTATCGCCGTGCTGCCACTCCAGTTCAACAACTCCGCCACGGTTCATAAAATCAAGGATCTTATCCAACTGATCAATCTCTGGATAGTCCACCGAAGAGAGTCCGGATCTGCCAAGTTTATCAGACTTACCAGGCCTAGCTAACGCGTTACTTGCTTGCTTTTTCGACATAAGAGTAATCCCGTGTATCAACCTTGATATATTCCCCTTCTTTTAGGTGAAACGGGACATTCACCACGGCGCCGGTCTCAAGCTTTGCAGGCTTTGAACCACCGGTCACAGTATCACCACGAAACGCTGGCTCAGTTTCCACGATCTTCAAAATCACGAATGTTGGAAGTTCAACTCCTATGGGGCGCTCATCGAAATACATCACTTTTATCGCAAGATTTTCCTGCAAGAAGTCCTTGCCTGGCCCCAACTGTTCTTCGTTTAACATGACCTGCTCATAGTTTGCGTTATTCATGAAATGATAGCCGACATTGTCTTTATAAAGAAATTGCATTTCTTTTTCTTCAGTATTGGCCTTATCAAGTTTATCACCGGAAGTGATCGTGCGCTCAATAACGTTATGATTAAGCATGTTCTTGAGTTTTGTCCTGGTAAAAGCCCTGCCCTTGCCTGGGCTGACATGCTGAAAATCAACTATTTCGTATGGAATACCATCAATTTGAACTTTGAGTCCCTTACGGAATTGATTAGTTGCGTACATTGCGCCATTCGTAACCGAGGCAAGCTCGCGTGTCAACTGACCCGATGCCGGTATCTTTCGACCCTTTGCAGCAGATCCTGCAAACGCTCCACTTTAAAAATCCATTTATTAAGCTTGACCTCGGGATCCTCACCAATCGCATCTTGTGCCGGATGTTCAGTGAATTCAAGAACCAAAGTACCATCCTGGTAGGCTTGGGCTTCCAATTCATGCACCAGTCGTGCTGTTTCGATGTCCTGTGGCGCAAAGTATAGCAGCATTTTATACGATCCCAACGCGTCCGCCACCCGCCCGAGCATCAGGCTAGAATCAGCCACAAGTCTTTGCGCGGCTAAATTATCAGGCGCATCCTCCACGACAGCCTTAAGTTCCTCGATCACTTCTGCGTACTGTCTTTTATCAAACAGTGCTCTTGCAAGCGCGACTTTTCCGCCCACGAACGCGGGATGAACACGCAGGCCCTCCCTGGCCACCTCTATCGCTTCATCGACAAGCCCTGCTTTTCTGTATGCTTCGGCCAATGGTGCAAAAACCCGTGACGTAGGGTCATCTTGGTATTTCTTTAAATAAGCATAAATCAATGGATGATATTTAGTCTGACCCATCAGCTGTTGAGTCCCGCCTCTCTTATATTAAGAATCCTGGGTGTTATGAATATAAACAATTCAGATCGGTTTGTATTCTCTGAATCGCTGCCAAAGAGCACTCCAAGTATCGGGATCTTTCTTAGAATAGGGAAGCCGGTGCTCGCCTTGCTGGAAGTCATCGTATAAACACCGCCTATCACAAGCGTTGATCCGCTTTCGACAAGAACGATGGTGTTCAAATTCCTATTTGCGACACCAAAATTGCCACCCCCCATATTGAACGGGACATCCCTGGTAACCGCAAGATCCATCAGAACACTGCCGTCGTTAGTCACGGTAGGCTTCACGCTGAGGCTCAGATTCGCGCTCTGGATATTGCTTGTCGTGACCGGCCCTGCGGCGGTCATTGTTGTCGTACCCGGCAGCAACACGGGCGTGCCTTGTACAATCGTGGCTTTTTCCTTGTTAAGAACAATTGTCTTCGGTGATGAAACCACCTTAACCTGGTTCTCGCTCTCCCCTATATTCAGCAATGCATTCAAGCGGCGTATGCCACTGATAAAGTTTATTTTCGGTGATATTCCGAATTGCCCAGACTGCCCCGAGGAACTGCTACTAGCAGTGCCTATAGTGGCCCCATCGGCGAAAACACCAGGTGAACCGAGCAATTGGTCAACCGGGTTCGCACCTGAAAAACTTGCGAAGTAGTTTTCGCCGGTAGGCTTCCCAGCCAAATCATTGCCGAAACCAATGCTGCCACCGATTGTCTTTGAAAATGATTCCGTGGCTTCAACAACCTTCGCCTCTATCATCACCTGTGGCGTCTGGGTATCCAGCAGTTCTATCAGCTTCTTGATCTTCTCTATGTTATCCGGGACATCACGTATTATCAGGCTGTTGGTCCTGTTATCCGCCTGGACTATAGCGGCCATGTTGCCTTCACCGGCGGTGGATGCGGCAAATTTCGTCAGCGTGGCCTGCAGGTCAGCTAGATTCGCGTAGCTGATGGGAAAAATCCTGGTCACGCGAGGCGCGCTAGCCTGGGCTGCTTGGGTAGCTTTCAGTTCCTCAATTTTTTCATTGGTGAGATTTTGTAAAGTCACGATCCTGAGAATGTTGTTATTTCTCTCAGCACCAAGATGAAGGGTATGTAAGAGCAGGTCAAGCGCCTGGTCCCACGGCACTTCGGTGAGAGAAAGAGTTACTTTTCCTTTTACATCGTCACCAAGCACTATATTGAAGCCACTGGCCTCGCCTATCATCCTAAAAACATCTGCGGCATCCACGTCACGCACATGAAGAGTTATGGGTCTTCCCACAAAACGTTTAGTGCCCCTGCCGGCTTCAAACTCATCAAGGGTGGTTTTTGGTTTTTCTGGTTCATCAAGCTTTTCTGATAGTTTGTCCACTTTTTCCGTACTCGGTTGCTCAGGAGCGGTTGAGGCTTTTGGCTCCACATCCTCCTGTTCATCGCGCGGTATACTAACTTTAACCACATTACCTTCTGAAACAACATCCGCTTTACCCGCTTCACGAAGTTGTATGACAACCCTGGCGGATCCGGCTGCACCATCCGCTTTATACGGGCTTATCAGCGTAACCTTGCTGTCAAAAGAAGAAGTATCGATTTTTCTTGCGGCAGTTTTTGAGAGATCAGTGTCCTTGAATTCCAAAATCACCTGATTGTCAGCCGTATTCTCCTGTTTTTCAAACTGCAGCGGGCTGTCACCGCGGATTTCCACCATCGTCGGGTCCGCGGTTCCCTTGAAATCAATTGAAACAATCGTTGGTTTTGCCAAAGCCGTACGATAGGCAAATCCCAATAAGAGAACCATCACCACGGTCTTTCGCATCATGTCCCCCATTATATTAATTACCCATTGAATTATTATGATTCAAAACAACTTTCCCTTCAGGCTGGATGCGGATTTCACTGTCTAAGTTTTCTGTCTGCCCTATTACATTGACCACTTTTTCCCTGACATAAATAGTATCAGCCGTGATACCCTTAACAGTCCCGTTGCGTGTGCCTATCTTCATTTTTTCGGACACGATAAATGTCTTACCGTCGGGAGCAAGCACCATTGCTCTCACGCGCTGAGGCCCGGTAAGCGCTCCAACCATTTTTAAAGATTCAACAGGATAGTTCTCAAGCTCATTTTTCGGGACCAAGGCCTTCTTTTCGATAGGCGGGCGCTTAAAAGGATCCCTGATTTTAAGCAGGTCTTCAGGGATGGGGGTATCCTGTTTAGTCGCAACCGGCGAAGGGGCCGTGCTTGGCTCGGATTCCAGCTGATCAGCGAAAACCAGATTCGTTATCACAAGGGACAACATGAATAATATCTTCACATCTTGCCCTCCTGTTTAGCGGTATTTTTGGCAAGCTCATCAGCTTTTGATCCGGCGTATTTATAAACTTTAAGCTGGAGCGTCCCATCAAGTTCCACATAGCGCGCAAGATTGGACCCGATAACTTTCATCTCCATATTCTCAATACGCACTATCTTCTGCATATTCGAAAGCCGTTCAAGAAATACTATGAGTTGTACGAAAATCCCCCTAAACGACAGGTCAAAAACTTGCTCGGCATAATACTCTTTAGTGGTGATCGCGCCAGGGCGCAAACTAAGTATAATCACGCCAACCCTCTTGGCCTCGGTCACCACAGAAGTCATGAAGCCAGGTACGTCAAGACTTTCAGAAAGAGTCGCTTTCATCGAGTCCAATTCGGTGGCCAGAAACCTCATGCTGTTGCGCTTAGCCTCCAATCCCTTCACAAATTCATCTATCTGTTTAACCTTCGCCTGATATTGCGATATTTCGGTTTTAATGCGCTGTTCTTCTGTTGTTTTCTGGACAAGAGGTGAATCACCCGCGCTTGTGAATTGATAATAACCATAACCAAGCCAGCACAAAAAAATCACGAATATGGGCATTATCGGCAACTTTTCTATAAACTCCCTGAGTTTGTCGGCATTCACGTCATTCACCGCCCCTTAGCGGACACTTCAAAGCTGGCCGCTTCACCGGAATTTTCTTCATTTGTTTTCTGGCTATTGCTCAAACTTACGTCGGTGTAATAAGCAGTCTCTCCCAAGTTTTTCATAAAATCGGATATCTCCGTGAAATCAAGCGACGTACCCTTGAATATAACATCTTTACTAGCGATTTTTAGTTCAGACAGCCAAACATTCTTCGGCACGGAATTAGACACCGACAGCAGCATCCGCGGTGGCCGGCCCCTGTCAGCCACCAGTTCACGGATTATATCGATTTTTGTCCTGATAACCGATTCGTCAGCCTCAATGGCTTTCTTCATTTCCTCATAACCTTTGATCTTACCTGCTTTATCCACGAGCACGCCCCGCTCTGCAGAAAGCTTCGCGATTATTTCATCTTTCTTCTTCAGTTCCTCTTCTTTATAGCCATTAAAAACCCAATTGATGGCAATAGCGGCAATAAGCGGCACCGCGATTTTTCTCCAAGGTAGATCTTTAATAGAATTTATATCAAAACTAAGGGCGGAGCCACCGGCAGCCTTAGTTTCCATACTAAGCGCGGCTTGTTTGCGCGTCGCTAGGTTGATTTTTATCATCACTTCACTCCCGCCCTTAACGCCAGCCCGAGCGGTACGGCAGCGATAGGCGCGATGGCCGCGATATATTCTCCTGTGAAGACGGACGGATCATAGGATATTGAATTAAATGCGTTCATCAATTGTGTAGGTAAACCTATTTTCTCTTCCACCATCTTTGAAAGCCCTGGTATTTTTGAGCTGCCGCCGGCGATGAGCACATAAGCCACTGGCGCACCGTTTGATGAAGCATTATAAAAATCTAGCGCGCGCTTTATTTCCATGGCGAAATTCTCGGCGCTGACATGCATAAGATCACTGACTTCCTGTGGAAGGCTTTCACTTTGTCCGCTCACCTTAAGAGTCTCTGCATCCGCATATGACAAGCTAAGGTTCTTTTGTATGTCTGAAGTAAGATTGCGCCCGCCTATAGCAGTGTCCTTTGTAAACACTGGCACGCCGTCATGCACGATAACTATCTTCATGGCACTGGCGCCGATATCAACCACCGCAACAGCTTCGCCCGGGTTGGACGGATAGTTGGCCTCAAACAAGTTTTGTAATGCGAAATAATCGACGTCAACAACGGTGGCCTTAAGACCGGAATCCTCCACGCAAAGCATGTACGAGTCCAACACTGTTTTCTTTGCGGCCACAAGAACAACATCCGTCTTATTGTCCTTGGCACGCGAAAGCACCTGAAAATCCATCACAACATCAGCAATATCAAAAGGCAGATACTGCTCGGCCTCCCAAAAAACTTGGCTTTGAAGCTCACGTGGATTAGGCACCTCGATCGTCATGCGTTTAATAATCACAGATGCACCGGACATGGACGTGCATACTGATTTAGACCTC
>ERZ1292640.70-Hain-H43-02um-R1-70-length-78039-cov-44_pt2 | contig 26953 bp, 21 predicted proteins | sample MGYA00564404_ERZ1292640 | MGnify/ENA primary metagenome ERZ1292640 (study PRJEB36523, sample SAMEA6512636) | groundwater metagenome | collected 2019-01-08 | study: AquaDiva: Metagenomics assemblies of 32 groundwater samples | reverse complement strand
GCGCTCTATGAGCGGACGCGCGACCCGAAGCACCTGCGCTGGGCCAGGCACGCCTGCGACGTCCTGCTGACCTACGTTTTCATCTGGGATGCGGACCTGCCGCCCGGCCGGCTGCGCGACCACGGCTTTCGCACCCGCGGCTGGACGGTCGTCTCGCCGCAGAACCAGCACCTGGACGTGTGGGGCGCGATCGCGGCCCCGGATGTCTACCGGCTCGGAGAGATCGACAGCCGCGAGGATCTGAAGCGGCTGGCGCTGGTGATGTACCGCTCCTGCGGCCAGCTCATCGATCCCTACGGCAGCCAGGGCGAGCAGATGCATCACACGAATTACGGGCAGCGAAACCAGCCCACGCACGTGCTGCGCGAGCGCGGAAGTTACAACGAACAGTGGACGGTGTTCTGGATCACCGCCCACTTTCTCACCGGCGCGGCGCGGTTCGCCGAGCTGGGCGTCCCAATCTGGAGGTGAGTACGATGCGAAGTAGTCTTCGATTCCTGTTCTGTATCGCGTGCCTGGCCTCGGGCCAGACGAACCGGGGCACGCTCACCGGAAGCGTCACGGACCCGAGCGGCGCGCTCGTTCCCGGCGTCCGGGTGACGATCCGGCACGCCGGCACCGGTGCGGTGTACCAGGCGGTCTCCAACGAAGCCGGGCAGTACCATCAGCCCAACCTCCCCGTGGGAGCTTATGCGCTGACCTTCGAGCGGGAGGGATTCAAGCGGCTCGTGCGCGGCGGCGTCACTCTCGGCGTGACCGACGTGTTGCGGGTGGACGCGAAGATCGAGGTGGGCGCAGTGACCGAGGCGATCGAGGTGACGGCGGAGGTTCCGCGCCTCGAGACCGACACCCCCCAGGTAGGCACCACGCTCTCCTCGAGATCGCTCATCGAGTTGCCTCTCAGTTTCGCCTCGGGACGCCGCGCCGAGAGCTTCGCCTTCTCGGTGACGCCGGGTGTTTCCGGAACGGGCTACACCAGTCACATCAACGGATCGACCGGGTTTTCCAAGGAGATGCTCGTCGATGGCGCCTCGGTCACGGTGAACCAAAGCGGCGACGTTAACGCCGGCATGGTGTCGCTGGAGGCGCTGGAGGAGGTGAAGATCCAGACCAGCGGCCTGGCCGCGGAGTTCGGGCGCACGCAAGGCGGCGTCTTCAACTTCGTCATGAAATCGGGCGCCAACACGCCGCACGGCAGCGCCTACTTCGGGCTGCGCAACGAAGCGCTGAACGCGAACACCTTCCAGGACAACTTCCGCGGCGCCGGCCGCGCGCAGGACCGCAAGCAGAACTACGCCGCCAGCTTCGGCGCGCCGGTCATCATTCCGAAGCTCTACAACGGGCGCGATCGCACCTTTTTCTTCGCCGCCTATGAGCGCTACAAGGAACGCAACTACGGCTTCAGCGCTCCCAACCGCAACGCGCCGGCGCCCGAGTTCTACGAAGGCGACTTCAGCCGCCTGCTCGGCCGGGTGCTCCCTTACACGGACGCGCTCGGCAACCCGGTGATGCAAGGGGCCATTTACGACCCGCTTACTTTCCGCCGCACGCCCGACGGCAAGTGGGCCGGGGACATGTTCTACCAGAACCGCATCCCGGTGGCGCGCTTCAGCCAGGTGTCGCAAAAGCTGAACGCGATCGCCAAGGCGCACTACCTGCCCACGGTGCGGGACGCCTCGGGCCGGGTCCCGCTCACCAACAATTCGTTCATGCCCAGGGCCGGGGCGCCGGAGTGGGATCACCATCCCTTCACGGTGAAGGTGGACCACAGCTTCAGCGAAAAGCACAAGCTCTCCGGCTCGGCGCACTACCGCATCGCTCCGCGCCTGATCCTGGACGCCGGAGGGTTGTGGGATCCCAACGACCCCGAGGGCGGGCCGCTGGCCAAGGCGCGACGCCGTGACGACACCGGGGGATTCGCGCGCCTCGCCCATGACTGGACGGTCTCGCCGCGCGTGCTACATCACCTGACGCTCTCCTACAACCGCCGTGGCAATCCGCAGACCGCGTTGCAGGCCGGCCGCGACGGCGCCCGCGAACTGGGCATCAAGAATCTTTCCACCCGCGGCTTCCCCGAAGTCGTCTGGGGCGGCGGGCCGTTTGTCACCCTGGAGAACCCCGGTTTCACCACCGACTCTTTCCGCGCCGATGCGAGCTGGGGACTGCTCGACTCGGTGACCTTCTCCAGGGGCCGCCACTTCATCAAGACCGGCTTCGACCTGCGCCGCAACCACCAGAACATCCGTGGCAGCACGGGCGGTTCGTTCACCTTCGAAGCGCTGGCGACGGCGATCCCCGGCGAGTCGTTCTCGGGAAACCTCACCGGCTACTCTTTCGCCAGCTACCTGCTCGGCATCGTGGACCGCGCCTCGCTCGCGGACTCCAGCCCGCTCGGCGGTCGCCGTCACTACTACGCGCTCTTCATCCAGGACGACTTCAAGGTTTCCAGCCGCCTGACGCTGAACCTCGGCTTGCGCTGGGAGTTCCAGTCGCCGGCTTTCGAGGTAGCGAACCGGCTGTCGAGCTGGAATCCCGGCAAGACCGACCCGGCGACGGGGCTGAAGGGGGCGTACGACTTCGCCGGGGAATGCCGTGAATGCACCGGCCGGCGCTACTTCGGCGGCCGCAGCTTCAAAGACTTCGGCCCGCGCGTCGGCTTCGCCTGGCGGCCGCTGGAGAAGTGGTCCGTCCGCGGCGCCTACGGCATCGTGTACGAAGCGGACTCCTTTAACGGCTACAACGGCACGCCGCTCGGCAAGGCCACCAGCACGGCGTGGGGAGGAACGTACCGGCTGGGATCGAACCCGGTCGAGCGTTGGGCCGGCATCTTCAACTGGGACCAGGGATTCCCGACCGACCGCTACAGCCCCGCCGGATTCGACCCTTCCTGGGGCAACACGACGCGCCCCGGCATGATCGACCCCGACTACGGCCGGACACCTTACATCCAGCAGTGGAACCTGAACATCCAGCGCGAGCTGTTCCACAAGATCCTGCTGGACGCCGGCTACCTGGGCAACAAAGGCACCCGGCTGCGCGTAGGCGAATTGCAGCGCATCAACCAGCTTCCGCCCTCGGTGTTGCAGGAATACGGCACGCGGCTCAACAACCAGGTACAGAGCGCCGCCGATGCGGCGCGAGCGGGCATACCCTACCCCTTCCCCGGCTTCCGCGGCACGGTGGCCCGCGCGCTGCGTCCTTACCCGCAGGTGAACAGCAATGACACCATCAACGTCTACGGCGCGCCGCTCGGCTTCTCCACCCATCATGCCTTGCAGATCACGTTGAACCGCGAGCTGCGCCGCGGCCTGACCGTGTATGGGAACTACACCTGGTCGAAGACGCTCTCTAATGTGGAGAGCTCGCTGATCGGCGACAACGGCAGCCGCCCGCTCGATTACTACAACCTGAAGCTCGAGAAGGCGGTGGCCAGCTACGATGCGCCGCACATGTTCAAGCTGTACTTCGCCTACGAGCTGCCGTTCGGCGGCGGCCACGCCTGGTGGGGCGGCTGGTCGATCACCGGCATTCTGAACTACTTCAGCGGGGAGCCGCTCGGCTTCACCGGTTCGTCGCCCTTGGTGGGCGCCTGGAACGGCGCCGTCAACCGCGCCAACGTGGCTGCCGGCGACCTGCGCATGGCGGGTTTCGACAAGTCCCGCTTTGAACTCTCCACGCCGGCTTCGCCCAAGAACAGCTACTTGAACAACGCTCTGTTCGCGAACCCCGCCCCTTTGACGCTCGGCGCCGGGGCGCGGCGCTATTCGCAGGTCCGCGACTTCGGCACGGTCAACGAGGACATCGGTTTCGAGAAGACCCACCGCATCGCCGAGAAGGTGCGCTTCCGGCTGCGGGCAGAGCTGCTGAACGCTTTCAACCGGCACCAGTTGAGCGGCATCCGCACCAACGTCACCCAGCCCGATTTCGGCCAGGTCACCTCGGTGAGCGGCAACCGCCAGGTGCAGTTGAGCGCGCGGTTAGATTTTTGAGGTCACTCATGAAATCCTGGCTCTTCTTCCTGCTCGCTGCGTCGTGCTCGTTCGCCGCCGACTACCATGTCGATTGCCCGGCGGCGGGCGGCGCTCTCGAAAAGGTGAACGCGACCACGTTCCAGCCCGGCGACCGGATCCTGTTCCGCGCGGGCTGCTCCTGGAGCGGCACGCTGCACCCCAAGGGCTCGGGCACGGCCGCCGCTCCGATTGTGATCGACCGCTACGGCGAGGGCGCCCCGCCGCGCATCGATGGCGGGGGCGTCGAAACCGCCCTGCTGCTCCACAACCAGGAGTTCTGGGAGGTGAACAACCTGGAGATCACCAACGACGCGCCGCAGGAAGGCTTGCGGCGCGGCGTGCTCATCCGCGGCTCCAACCTCGGCCGGGCGCTGGAGCACATCTACCTGCGCGGCTTGTTCGTACACGACGTGCGCGGCCAGCTCGGCGCGGACGTCGTGTCGAAAACCACCGGGGGCATCGCCTTCGAGATTCGCGGCAAGGAATCGCCCACGCGCTTCGATGACATCCTGGTGGAAGGCTGCACCATCCGTCACGTGGACAACACCGGCCTGTACTTGTGGTCGGACCCGAGCCCGCACCCGCGCGACCCCGCCTGGCCCCAATGGCGGCATACGCGGGTCCGCATCCGCCAAAACCAGATCGAAGACACCGGCAAGAACGCCATGGGGGTGCGCGCCTCGCTGGCCCCCCTCATCGAGCGCAACGTGGTCCGCAAGTCTTCCTCGCGGCTGCACGGCAACGCGGTCTATGTTTTCGGCTGCAAGGACGCGGTGATCGAGTACAACGAGGTCTATTCGACCCGCTTTGACCGCATCGAGGGCGCCGCGTTCGACAGCGACTATAACTGCGAGGGCACGGTCATCCAGTACAACTACAGCGAAGACAACGGCGGCGGGCTGGTAAACTTCTGCAACAATCCGAAATCGCCGCCGCCCCGCGGCTACAATGACGGCACCGTCGTGCGCTACAACGTCAGCCGCAACGACGAATTCCGCGTGTTCGCCTTCGACGGCCCGGTCACCAACACCCTCATCCACAACAACACCGTCTACATCGGCCGGCACCGCGCGCCGCGCATCGTCGAGTTCGACATTTTCGGCAAGGCGCCGGGCTACGCCGATGGCGTGGTTTTCCGCGACAACGTGTTCATGAATCTCGGCAACGGCACTTACGCGTGGGGCAAGGCCACCAACGTGGTCTTTGAAGGCAACGCTTTCCTCGGCAACCACCCGGAGGGCGAACCGGCCGACCGGCGCACGGTCACCGCGTCGGCGCCGGTTCCGGCCGCGTCGCAGCCGACGGCGGAGCCGGTCGAACGCTGGGGCCTTTTTGAAGCCGCGTTCCGCGGGAGCGAGGGCGGCAACCCGTTTCTCGATGTGCGGTTCGGGGCCGAGTTCCGGTTCGAGCACCGCGCGGTCGAGGTGGACGGCTTCTATGACGGCGGCGGCGTGTACCGCGTCCGCTTCATGCCGGACGCGGTCGGGGAGTGGACGTACGTCACCCGCAGCAACCGCCCCGAACTCTACGGTAAGACCGGACGGTTCACCTGCGTGCCGCCGCCGGCCGGCAATCACGGCCCGGTGACGGTCCGCCACACCTATCATTTCGGGTACGCCGACGGGACGCCGTATTACCCTGTTGGCACGACGTGCTACGCGTGGGCGCACCAGGGCGACGAGCTCGAAGAACAGACGCTGGCCACGCTGCGCACCGCGCCGTTCAACAAGATGCGCATGTGCGTCTTCCCGAAAGACTACGTCTACAACCAGAACGAGCCGAAGTATTATCCCTTCCCGCGAGACGCCGCCGGGCGAAACGACTACACCCGCTTCAACCCCGAGTTCTTCCGCCACTTCGAGCACCGGGTGAAGCAGCTCATGGACATGGGCATCGAAGCCGACCTGATTCTCTTCCACCCTTACGACCGCTGGGGCTACCAGAGCATGCCGCCCGAGGCGGACGACCGCTACCTGCGATACACGGTGGCACGGCTGGCCGCTTTCCGCAACGTGTGGTGGTCGATGGCGAACGAGTGGGACTTCATGAAGCAGAAGAAGCTCTCCGACTTCGACCGCTTCTTCCGCGTCGTGCAGGAGAGCGACCCGTATCGGCACCTGCGCTCCATTCACAACGGAAGCATCATCTACGACCACGCCAAGCCGTGGGTCACTCACGCCAGTATCCAGAGTTCGGACTTCGACAAAGCCATTGAGTGGCTCCAGGCGTACAAGAAACCGGTCATCTACGACGAGTGCCGGTACGAGGGCAACATCCCGCGCCGGTGGGGAAACATCTCGGCGCGGGAAATGGTCCGGCGCTTCTGGCTGGGCACTGCGCGCGGCGCCTACGTGGGTCATGGAGAGACGTACCTCGATCCGCGGGACATCCTGTGGTGGTCGAAGGGCGGCGTGCTCCACGGCGAGAGCCCGAAACGCATCGCCTTCCTGAGGAAGATCCTCGAGGAAGGCCCGGAGGGCGGGCTGGTTCCGCTTCCGAACGAGAAGTACCCGGCGGCCGCGCGCGAAGGCGAATACTACCTCTACTACTTCGATCTGCACCAGCCCGCGGAGCTCGAATTCGACCTCGCCAAGGGAGTGAAATACCAGGCCGAGATCATCGACCCCTGGGAAATGACGATCACTCCGGCGCCGGGGGTCCACGAGGGCAGATCCACACTGAAGCTGCCTGGCAAGCCGTATCAAGCCGTGAGGTTCCGAGCCGCTAGCGCGGCGGCCAGCGCGCTGCGCGCACCGGTGGCGCGTCCCGGGCCACAGCAAACAGTCAAGTCGTTTGCCGGAGAGCGCCAGCGGTGATACCGGTCAACGTTGTCTTCGGCCCGAACTGGTGGTTCCACCATTTCGGGGTGTCGTTCCAGAGGCCGTTCTATCTCGACCGCGACGAGCGCATCCGCAGCGACGTCGTCATGCGGAAGGCTCTCCACGAGCGCTTCGGGCTGGGCGGGCCGGACCCGCGGCCGAGGCCGATCATCGGTTCCCGGCACATCGCCGGCGGGTTCGTGGCGCCCGCGCTTCTCGGCGTGCCGGTTCGCTTCTCCGACGACCAGGCGGCCTGGCCCGTCCCGCAAAACCTGGACCGCAAGGACATCCTTTGCCTCCGTGTGCCCGAGCTTCGCTCGACCTGGCCGATGGACGAGCTGCTGCGCCAGATGGATGAACTCGAGCGCGAATTCGGATACGTGACCGGCGACCTGAACACCGGCGGGCTTCTGAACACCGCGCTCGAACTGCGAGGCCAGCAGTTTTTCCTCGACCTGGTGGAGGACGCCGAGCTGGCCGACCACCTTCTCGGCGTCGTGGCCGCGACGCAGCGCCTGGTGGCGGAGTGCCTGAAGGCGCGGACGGGGACCTGCGCGGTGGCGACCAACCGCTCCATCCTCGACGTCGACCCGGCGCTGTACCTGGGCAGCAATTGCGCGGTGCCGATGATCTCCCCGGCGCTCTATGAACGCCGCGTCCTGCCTTTCGAGCAGCGCCTGGCCGGATGGCTCCAGCCCTACGGCATACATCACTGCGGCGGCAACCTGCACCGCTATGCGGCAGCGTACTCGCGTGTCGAGGCGCGCTTCTTCGACGTCGGCTGGGGATCGGACGTGGCCCGGTGCAGCCGCGATCTCGCCGGCGCTTTTCTCAACCTGCGGTTGAGCCCGGTGCGGATGCTCCAATGCTCAGCGGATGAAGTCTACGCCGACACCCATGGCCTGCTGCGCGCCGCCGGCCGGCGCGAGAAGGTCGGCGTGTGCTGCATAAACATGGACTGCGACACACCGGATGAGAACGTGCGGGCGATGTTTCGCGCCGCGCGGGATTTCGAGGCGGAGACAAGCTGAAGGCAATGCCTCAGTCGTGCGGAGTCGTTTACGGCGCGCCCGAATTTCGGTGACAGGCAACGAAATTCCGCCTCTGCGCAAGAATCTGACAGACCCACAGTTTTGTTGGGTTTCCGTGAAAAACGGGTTCCCGGTTCCGGGGGCGGCGGCAGGCGGCCGGATCGCTCTGAGGCCAATGCTGATAGTGGTTTCAAGGGAATCCACGCCCGCTGGGGGGCGGCCAGAGCCACACAGAGGCCAGCGTCTGGCAAGCGCTCTGCTCCCGGCCACCCTCGGGGAACAGGCACGCTGCGGTTACCGCGGTTGAACCGTGCTAGGCTCAGGGGATCGGACCGTTGAAGAGAAATCCCACAGAGAGACAAGAGCCTGTCAACCTTCATAGAATGAAGAAGTTCCAGCATAGCGCAGGCCGGTCTTGCGCGTCGGGCATGGGGCCTTTGCCTGGCAATGACTCTGATCTCGGCAGGCCGTCGGGCAGTCCGCCGCGGACAGGCCGGGGCAAAACCGACGACCGCAGCCGGCAACCTGAGATTCTGAAACCCGCACCAATTGGGCATTTCGTCGAATTCCTGCTCAGAGCCCAATTATCATGCGTTGCAGGTTCAGGCCAATCGCCGGTTCGTCAGTGGGCTTGATTTCGGAGTGGGTTATACCTGGTCCAAGTGGATGGACTATTCGGACTTGCCGATGTACCAGCCCCGCCGCGTGTGGAGCCATGGGAAATCTGGCGGTGACCAGACCCACAAACTCGTGTTCACGTACACGTATAACATCCCCGCGCTCAGCCGGGTATCGGCGAGTCCCGTCACGCGCTGGGTATTCGACAACTGGCAGGTCTCCGGCATCACGATGTTTGCCAGCGGCATGCCGAGCGGCGTCGGGTTCTCCACCACCGATGGGGCCGACCTCACCGGCGGCGCCGACGGCCAGCGCATCATCGTAACGGGCAAGGCCCAGCTCCCGCACGGAGAGCGCAACCTGATGCGGATGTTCAACACCTCCGTATTCGCGCGGCCCGCCCGGCTCGACCCCGGCAACGCGCCGAAGGACGTCTGGCGGGGACCCGGGCGGAACAACTGGGACGTCACGCTGTTCAAGAATTTCCCGATCAGGAGCGAAGAACGCGTGCTGCAATTCCGCTGGGAGCTTTACAACGTGTTCAACCACACGCAGTTCTCGGGCGTGGACTCGACCGCGCGCTTCGATCCGGCCGGCGCCCAGGTCAACGGCCGCTTCGGCCAGGCGACCTCGGCCCGCATGCCGAGGATCATGCAGGTGTCGCTGCGGTTCCGGTTTTGATGGCTGCTACACCTTCGCCACCGTCTCGACGATGGCGTCGCCGGTGCGGAACAGCTCGGGCTTGATTTCGGCGCCGATGCCCGGCAGCTCGGGCGCGGTGACGTGGCCGTCTTTGGGCACGGGCACGTTGTTCACGAAGTAGGGGAACTGGTGCGTGTACTTCCACCAGTTGCTCTCCATGATCAGGAAGTTGGGGAGCGCCATCGACAGGTGCGCTGAACAGATGTAGAGCAGCGGCCCACCGCAGGTGTGGGGCGAGGTGGGGATGAAATACGTGTCGGCCATGTCGGAGATCTTCTTCGCCTCCGAGGGGCCGCCGCACCAGGTGAGATCGTACATCACTACATCGCACGCCTTCAGCTCGAAGAACTCGCGGTACTCGTAGCGGCTGGCCAGCGTCTCGCTCATGCAGATCGGCACGCTGGTTTCCTGGGCGAGCTGGGCGTAGGCCTTGGCGTTGTTCATGAGCATCGCGTCTTCCAGGTACATGATGTTGTACGGCTCCAGCGCCCTGGCGATCCGCTGGGCGCTGGGGAGATCGAAGCGCCCCCAGCAGTCCACGCAGATGTCCATCTGGCTGCCCACCTGATCGCGGATCTCGCGGATCCAGCGCATCCCCTCCTCCAGGTCCCGGTTGGAGAGGTAGTTGTCGGAAGCGCGGAACGGATAGACCTTCATGGCGGTGATGCCGCGCTCCAGCAGGAACCGGACGATCTTCATGGTGTCCGGGCCCATCTTCGTTCCCTCGATCGCCCAGTAGTCGGTGGTGGTGTTGTAGACCCGCACCCGCGGCCGGGTCCTGCCGCCGAGCAGCCGGTAAAGGGGCAAGCCCGCCGCCTGGCCGAGAATGTCAAGCTGGGCCATGTTGACGGCGCTCAGCACGCGCATCTCGGCGCCGCCGGCGTTCCGCATGGCCATGGCATGGTAGAAAGCGCGCCAGACGCCGTCGATGTCGCGCGCGTCGCGGCCAAGGACGAGCCGGGAGTAGTCTTTGAGAGCGCCGATCTCGGCCTGGGCGAACGGGTAGGTTTCGCCCGTGCCTATGATGCCCTTGTCGGTGTGCAGCCGCACCCACCAGAACTCGGCGCCGCCGGCAGCGGCCGGCGCACCGGTGATGGGGAGGCCCTTGCGGAAGGTCACGGCGTCGATCCGGGTGACCTTCATCGGCTCGGTGGCGGCCATCGCCTTGAGGGTGGCCGCGGCCAGCGGCCCGAGGCCGGCGTGTGTCAGGAAGGTCCTTCGCGTCATCGTATTCACCGTACTACAGCGGCAGAGCGTTCTTCTCGACAAACTCGTCCACGCGGGACTTCGCCGGCGGCCGCTGGTCGATGTAGTAGAACCGCTCGGCGTACTCCAGTCCGTGGGGCCGCCCATATTCGCGGTCGTCGTCAAGCAGGAACTGGCGCACGTAGGCGCGGTCAGCGGCGCGGTCATCGCCGCCGAGCAGCGGCAGGCGCCGCCCTTGCTTTGCGAGCCGCGCGCGGAGCAGCGAGCCGGCGTTGCCGTCGCCCTGGGACCGGCACTCCACGATGGCGTCGATCTTCTTTTCGATGTGGGCGCCGACATCGACCACGCGGTTGAAGGGCTGGCCGGGCCGGGCGTACAAGTAGTAGCGCTCGCGCACCGGGTGCGGCTTGATGCCCGCCTCCAGGTGCTCGGGGAAGTCGTTCGCCATGCCGGACATCCAGCAGGCCTCCTCCACCGCGCGCCCGGTCACCCAGTGGTCGGGGTTCTCCTCGCCGTGCCCCCACGGGTTGAAGGAGATGATCGTGTCCACCTTGAGCATGCGGAAGATGAGGATCAGCCGGCCGCGGATTTCGACCGGCGAGATGCCGCCCATGAGGTGGTTGCGGTAGTACAAATCGAATACATCCTTGAAGCCCAGCGCCGCGGCCATCTTGAAGTGCTCCTGCTGGTTGCTCAGGATGTTCTCGGCGATGGTGCCGCGGCCGCACTTCTCGTCGTTGCTGGTGCGGATGATGTAGCCGGTGTAGCCTTCGCGGATCAGCTTGGCCGAGAGGCCACCGGCGTAATAGGGGAGGTCGTCCAGGTGGGCGTGAATCGCCGCAAAGACCTTGCCCCGGTGCGGCTGCCCCGGTTGATCCTTCTCTATGATGATGTCGCTGGTCATGGTCCTCTTCCTCCCCTGTCACAGCCGCACCGCGTGCTCGTCAACGTACTTCCGCAGGCCCTCGGCGTAGTTTGGCTCCGGCCCGATATAGCGGAAGGCTTCGGCGTACCCGAGGCCGAACTGCTCGCCCAGGAGCCGGAAGTCGTCCATCAGGAAATGCTTCACGTAGGCGAAATTGGCGGTATCGTCGTCGTCGCCGAGCAGGGGCAGTCGCCTGCCCTCTTTCGCCAGTTGCTGCCGCAAGCGCGAGCCGGCCTCCCCGGCGGGTCCCTTTCCCTTGTTGGCGACGTTGGCGCGCACCTTGGGGTCGATGTAGGCGCTGATGTCCACCACGCGGTTCACCAGGTTGTGCCCCTGCGGCGAGCGGGCGTGGTAGTACTTCTCGCGCACGTGTATGGGCTGGAGCCCGGCCTTGAAGTGTTCGGGATAGTCCTTGGCGCCGGCGGCCATCCAGCAGGCCGCTTCCGCCGCCCGGCAGGCGACGAGGTGGTCGGGGTTCTCCTCGTAGTGGTTGTAGGGGTCCATGGTGAGGATGGTGTCCACCTGGAGCAGCCGGTAAAGGAAGATCAGCCGCGCCCGGATCTCGATCTCGGCGTCGTCGTCCATGCGGTGGTTGCGGTAGTAGAAGGAGAACGCCTTCTGGCAGCCCAGCGCCTTGGCCACCTCGTGGTTGTCGATCTCGTTCTGTACTACGCCGTGCCCCAGCGTGCGGCCCGAGCCCTCGTCGTTGGAGATGCGGATGAGGTAGCCGGTGTAGCCCTCGTCGATGAGCTTGGCGACCGTGCCGCCGCAGTACAGCGGGACGTCGTCGGAGTGGGGCTGGATGGCCGCCAGCACCTTGCCCTGGTGCGGCTTGCCGGTTCGGGGCCTCTCGATGACCAGGTCGCTGGCGAAGGTGTAGTAGTCCGGCGTGGTGAACGGGCTGTAGCCGGAGTGGGGGATGGCGAAGGCGGTCGGGGTGAACCGGGCGCCCCCCGGGCGGGGCAGCTCGGCAGGCGGCGCGTCGTCCGCTGCCGGCACGCCGCCGAGCGCCGAGGCCGCCGCCACCGACCGGCCAAGAAAGCTCCGTCGTTCCATAGGGTCCTCCTCAGATGCAATGTGCTGGCACTCAAGTATATACGAGGACACAACGGCATTCCCCGTGGCGGCATAACGTGCTACAATGCGAGAAGCGCTACCGGTGTGGTAGCGGATATGCTGCCTACGCCCGCTCTTTGTCCGGCCTAGAACAGTTGCCAGTGGATACCAGGCTGCCCCAGGGCAGCCCTGAGGAAGAGAAGATGACCAATATTTTCGTAGGAAACCTTTCCTACCAGACGACCCAAGAAGAGATTGAGGCAGCATTCGCCGCCTTCGGCACGGTTGTGCGTGTGAGCGTGATACGCGACCGCGATACCGGGCAGTCGCGCGGGTTTGCCTTTGTCGAGATGTCCAACAGCGCCGAGGCTTCCAAGGCGATCGGCGCGCTGAACAGCCAGGAGATGAACGGCCGTGCGATGAACGTCAATGAGGCCCGGCCGCGCGAGGAGCGCTCCGGCGGCGGCGGCCGATCTGGCGGCGGCGGCGGCGGCGGCCGATCTGGCGGCGGCTTCGGCCGTCGTCGCGAGCCGCGCTGGTGAGTACCCAGCGGGTATAAGCACAGCGAGTGGGTGACCTGGGTGGGGGAAACCGCCCAATTGACCCAGGCAGGCCCAGCGTGACCGCAGCCACCCAGGGCTAACCCTTTGAGATTACACGTCCGGGGATTGGCACGCCAGTTGCTTCTCTAAGGGCACGCATAAGTCGTCATTGACTTATTAGCATCCCCGGCGACGAGTCCCAGCTCGTCGCCAGCCCCTCTGAGCGAAGCCCCGCGTACCCAACACGGGGCTTCGTTCGCTTGTACAGCGGTTTTTCCCGGCTGGCAGGCCCGCCTTAGTGCCGGAAGTGGCGCACCCCGGTGAAGACCATGGCCAGGCCGAGGCGGTTCGCGGCGGCCAGCACCTCGCCGTCGCGCACCGAGCCCCCAGGCTGGATGACGGCGGTCACACCGTGGCTGGCCGCTTCCTCGACGCCGTCCGGGAAGGGGAAGAAGGCGTCTGAGGCCAGTACGCTTCCGGCCAGCGGCAAGACCGCTCGCGAGGCGCCGATCTTGACCGAGTCAACCCGGCTCATCTGTCCGGCTCCCACGCCGACAGTCTGCCCCGCCCTGGCATAGACGATCGCGTTGGACTTGACGTGCTTCACCACCTTCCAGCCGAACTCCAGGGCCACCCACTCCTCCTCGGTGGGGGCGCGGTCGGTCCTGACTTGTGCCTGTGAGCGCTCGAGGCGGTGCAGGTCCGGAGTCTGGACGAGGTAGCCCCCGCTGATGGACTTGACCACCGGCTCGCCAACCGCGGGTTGGGTCACCTTGACCAGGCGCAGGTTCTTCTTGGCGCCCAGTACCGCCAGAGCTTCCGGCGTGTAATCTGGGGCGGCGATGGCCTCGATGAAGGTCTTGGCGATCTCGCGCGCGGTCTCCTCGTCAAGCGCGCGGTTGAAGGCCAGCACGCCGCCGAAGGCCGAGACGGGGTCGCACTCGAAGGCCTTGCGGTAGCCGGCGGCCAGCGCGGCCTGCTCGGCGCACCCGCAGGGGTTGGTGTGCTTGATGATGGCCGAGGCGGGTCGCTCGAACTCCGAGACAAGCTGCCAGGCGGCGTCCAGATCGACCAGGTTGTTGTAGGAAAGCTCCTTGCCCTGGAGTTGCTCGGCGCCGGCGATGCCGGTGCGGGTGCTGGAGTACAGCGCGGCGGCCTGGTGCGGGTTCTCGCCATAGCGGAGGTCGAGGATGCGGCCGGCCTGCAGGTCGAGCACCTCGGGCAGCTCACTGCCGGGCTCGGCGAACCGGCCGTCCCGATACTCGATGCGGCCGAGGCGAGCGCTGATGGCGCGGTCGTAGGCGGCGGTCAACTGGAAGGCCGCCCGGGCCAGCCGCCAGCAGGTGGCCGGCGAAACCTCGCCGGCGCTCGCCTTCATCTCCTCGAGAATGGCCGCGTAGTCCGCCGGGGACGTGATGACAGCCACGTCCTGGTAGTTCTTGGCCGCGGCCCGGATCAAGGTGGGACCGCCGATGTCGATGTTCTCGATCAGCTCCGGCACGGTGGCGTCCGCGCGGGCGGCGGCCTTCTCGAAGGCGTAGAGGTTCACCACCACCATGTCGATCGGCGGGATGCCGTGCGCGGCCAGCGCCCGCTGGTGGGCCGGATTGTCGCGCATGGCCAGAATGCCGCCGGCGATCTTCGGGTGGATGGTCTTCACGCGGCCGTCGAGCATTTCCGGGAAGCCGGTCACCTCCGAGACGTCGCGGACCGCCAGCCCGGCGTCACGCAGCAACTGGGCCGTCCCGCCGGTGGAGAGGATCTCGACCCGGAACGGGGCCAACTGGCGGGCGAAATCGGCCAGGCCGGTCTTGTCGGTGACGCTGATCAGCACGCGCTGGATTCTGGGCATGGATTTCCATTGTGCCACACGGGGGCGAACCCACTACAATGAGTAGGTGTCCTACCGCGTGACGCTGATCCCCGGAGACGGAATCGGCCCCGAAGTAGCCGACGCCACCGTTCGCCTGGTGGCCGCCACTGGGGTCCCCATCGATTGGGAGCGGGTGGAACTCAACGCCAAGATCATCGAGGCGGCGCGCCAGGAACTGCCTTCAGCGGTGGTGGAGTCGCTCGAACGCACGCGCGTCGGCCTGAAGGGACCGGTCACCACTCCGGTGGCCGGCGGGTTCCAGAGCGTCAACGTCGCCCTGCGCAAGCGGCTGGACCTGTTCGCCAACTTCCGTCCGGTGCGCACCATGCCGGGTCTGCGGACCCGCTTTAGCGACGTCTTCATCGACATCGTGATGTTCCGCGAGAACACCGAGGATCTCTACGCCGGGCTGGAGCACGAGGTGGTGCCCGACGTGGTCACCAGCCTGAAGGTGATGACCCGGGCGGCCGAGACGCGCATCGCCCGCTACGCCTTCGAGTACGCGCGCCGCGAAGGGCGGCGCACCATCCACGCCATCCACAAGGCGAACATCATGAAGCTCGGCGACGGGCTGTTCCTGCGCTGCTGCCGCGAGGTGGCCCAGCAGTACCCCGACATCACGTACAAAGAGCTGATCGTCGATAACGCCTCGATGCAGTTGGTGATGCGCCCGGAGACCTTCGACGTGCTGCTGATGCCGAACCTTTACGGGGACATCGTCTCGGACCTGGTGGCCGGACTGGTGGGCGGGCTGGGAATCGTGCCTGGGGCCAACCTCGGCGAGAACAACGCCGTGTTCGAAGCCGTGCATGGCAGCGCGCCCGATATCGCCGGCCGCGGCATCGCCAACCCGACCGCGCTGATGCTCTCGGCGGTGCTGATGCTGAACTACCTGGGCGAGCGTGACGCCGCGCGCAGCATGCAGTTCGCGATCGAGCGCACTTACGCGGCCGGCTCCTGCGTGACGGCGGACGTCGGGGGCGCGGCTACAACGACCGAGTTTACCGAAGCGGTAATGCGAAGCCTCGAACGCGCGCCTCAATGAGCCGCGCGGGGAGTTCAGATTAGCGGCGCAGCCGACGCAGGAAGCCGGCGGCGACAAGCCCCAAACCGAACAGCGCGAAAGTGCCGGGCTCGGGGATGATCTGATTGACACTCACATTGTCCAACGCCGGGCCGAACGCGCACGGAGAGACGGGGTCGTTGCACGTGCTGTCGTCCTCGCTCCAAAAGCTGAGGGTGGTCGAGGTGGATTCTGCGGTGAATTCAAAGACGTTCGCGACCCAGCCCATATTGGACAGGCTGTACCCCTGCAAGACGCTGAAAGAGTAAAGCGCTGAGGAGTCGCCGGCAGTTACCCGCAGGGTCGTGGTCCGGGGTCTCCTGTCAGGGTTGCCGGCCATGAAGAAAGTGACCTGGTACCGCCCGCCATCTTGTGTAGTGAAGCTCTGCTGGATTCCGCCTATACCTGAGCCGTTCAGATCCAGGCTGAGGCTGCCTTCGGCGCCGACCCAAGAGGGTGGGTTTAAGATGTAGTCGATGTTGGTCCCCCTGACTACCCACCCGGGGATGCTGGCAGAGTCCCCAAAGGGCAGCGTGGCGATTCCGTACACCCCGAAGTCTACACCTAGCCCGACGGTTTCGAAGCTGCCATTCGTGAACGGCCCCGCCCAAACAGCGGTGGCCAACACGACCGCCAGCCATACATTACGAACAACACTGCATCGCATGTTTTCTACCTGCTTCCTGTCCTTCTAATACAATTTAAACTCTTTCCCGGTGCATTTGGCAAGCCCTTTTCGTACCCCCCTGGTCACTTGCCGCGGTACTGGTACTCTCACCGCCGGCGTGTCCGATCAACCTGGCAGTGAGCCAGAGCGCTTAAGACGCGAGAATCCGCTGGCGCGCCTGATCCCACTTCACGTATTTCTGGCGACGGAAGGACTCGACCCCCAACGCACAGGCCACCACGCCGTAGTAGCCCAGGCGGCAGTCGCACTTGAGCGGCTCATTGAGGCGGATCGCCCGGATCAGGTTGCGGTGGTGAAGGGTGACGTCCTCGCCCCCGGTTTTGCGGTGCACGACTTCCTTGCCCTCCTTGCCGAAGAGGGCCTGGGGGCGAATGACGAAGCCGGTCCGGGTGAACTCCAGTGTCGCCTTGTGGCCACGCAGCAGGTGATCGACCGGTGCGTCGTTGGCCATTGAGGAGATCAGCAACACGGTGGGCCCGCCGGGGTAGTCGAGCATGATGTTGAAGGTGTCGGGGACCTCGGCCGGGCTGTCCTTGAATTCCCACTTGCCGCCGCAAGCGACGCCGCGTTCGGGGAAAGTGAGGTCAAGCGCCTTGATGATGCGGGTGACGCGGTGGATGAACAGGTCGCTGGCGATGCCGGCGGAATAGTCCCAGTACCGTCGCCAGTGCAGATAGCGTTCCGGCTCGAAGAGTCGCTTGGGAGCCGGGCCAAGCCAGGCCTTCCAGTCCAGGTTGACGCCGGGCTTGAGGTCGGGGTCCGCCCGCCCCACCCAGAAATCACGCAGGTGGTTGCGGGAGTAGTCGATCTGGGCCAGAACCACGTTGCCGAGCGCGCCGGCCTTGACGTGCTTGGCAGCCGCCTCGTAGGAGTCGTCCGACATGCCCTGGACGCCGACCTGCATCTTCACGGCCGCCCGCTGGATCTTCTCCACCACCTTCCTGGCCTGCCCGGCGGTCTGGGTCATCGGCTTCTCGCAGTAGATGTGCTTGCCGGCCTCGGCAGCATCGATGGTCATCTGGTAGTGCCAGTGCTCGGGGGTGGCGATGAGGACGTAATCGATGTTCTTGTCCTCCAGCAGGCGGCGGTAGTCCTTGTGCGGCTTGGCGCCGGTGAGCTTAACCGCCTGTTCCAGGCGCTTGTCGTACACGTCGCAGACGGCGAGGATATCGATGTTGTCGGTGTCGCGCATCTTCACCAGCGCGCGCATGTGGCTGGTGGCCATGCCGCCGCAGCCAATGACGCCGATGCGCAGGCGCTCACCGGCGCCGGCGACCTGCGAATAGCCGCGGGCGGTGGCGAGGACCGCGGCTGAGACAAAATTCCTCCGCGAGATTGGGCCCATGGCCAAGATTGTAAACAAGTAGGGGTCGGGCATGCCCGACCCCTACGAACCAAAGCTCAGAAGTGCAGCTTCAGCGCGAACTGGATCGTGCGCTCGCCTTGCGCCCCGGTGATCTCGCCAAACGTCGCGCTGGAGGCGTTGCGGTTCGGGGAGCTGAACTGCGGGGTGTTGGTCAGGTTGTCGAACTCCGAGCGGAACTCCAGCTTCCAGCGCTCGGTGAGGGAGAACCACTTATGCAGGCCGAGGCTGAAGGTCTTCCAGTCCGGACCGCGCACCACGCCGATCCCGGAGTTGCCGAGGGTGCCAGAAGCCGGCTCCTTGAACGCCGACTTATCCAGCCAGGTGGCGCCCGGCCCGACCTGCATGGGCCCAGTGCCCTCGCCGAAGCGGTCGGCGCGCGGTCCGCGCGAGCGGGTGCCCGAACGGTCGGTCGCCTGAACGGTCAGCGGGAAGCCGGTGTGCATGGTGAGGATGCCGCCCATCCGCCAGCCGCCCAGCAACCCGTCAAGCACGGGATGCCAGTCCGAACCGAGCGTCCGGCCCTTGCCGAACGGCAGCTCATAGGCGTACACGAAGTTCAGTATGTGCGCGGCATCGAAGTACGTCGGCCCCCACTCCGCCTTCCGGTCGTAGAGGTATTGCCAGTAGGCCGACTGCGACGCGGACTGGCCGCCCTCGCCGTAGTAGCCGATGGCGTCGCTCATGCCCTTCGACCAGGTGTAGGAGAGCTGGTACTCCAGCCCAGCCGAGAGCCGCTTTCGCGCCGTGACCTGTAGGGAGTCGTACCGCTGGTTGCCGTTGGACTCGGTGCCGGAGATTTGCGCGATGTTGGCCAGCGACGGGTTGCCCGAAAGGTACGGGCTGGGCTCGGTCCTGCCCGGCGCCACCAGCCGTCGCTGGAAGTAGGGCATGGGCACCACCAGGTGGGTGCCGTGCTGCCCCACGTACCCGGCAGTCACTACCGTCTGCGAGGGCAACTGCCGCTCGACGATGAAGCTCCACTGCTGCACGTTGGCGGGGCGGACAAAGGGATCCCAAAGCCGGATGGTGGCGTTGGCATAAGGATCCTGCGCCTTGAGCACGGTCAAGCCCTGGTCCACCCTCGAGCCGATGGCCGTCTGGCCTTCATAGATCGCCTCGAACTCGAAGTTGAAGGGCGGGTTGAGCGGCAGCCGCAGGTTGGTGCCGGTCCCCTCCATGAAAGAGGAGATGGTGTAAGCGCCGCGGAAGACGGTCTTCTTGCCCAAGGCCGCAGGGGTCCAGGCGAAGCCCACGCGCGGCTGAAAGTCCTTCTTGAAGGGGTTGTACAGCGCCCGGCTGTTGCCGTCCTGACCGGCGATCATCTGCTGGCCGCTGAACGGCGAGAAGTTCGCCTGCCGGTCTTTGACCTCCACCAGCGGGCTGTGATACTCCCAGCGGATGCCCAGATTCAGGGTCAGCTCGTTGGTGGCGCGCCAGTCGTCCTGGACATAGAAGCCCAGGATGATCTTGCGGTGCCCCCAGCTTCCCGTGTTGACCCCGCGCCCGGCTCGACTGGGATAGCCCAGGAAGAAGTCCGCTTCCGAAAACCCCCTGGAAGTGGGCCTGGTGGCATCCGGCCCGCTCGTGTACTGGCCGTTGAAGCGGATGAACCCGGTGCGCCCGAAGTTGCCTGCGTAAAACGGGTTCATCTGCTGGCGCAGCAATTGTCCGCCGGTCTTCACCATGTGCCGGCCCTTGATGAGCGTGAGGTTGTCGGCGTAGTGAAACGTGTTGTTGGGAAACCTCTGCTGGGTGCCGATGTTGGCGCTGCCCAGGCCGCTGGCCAGGCCGCCCGAGAACTCCAGTGACATCAGCCCCGGACCGCGGTCGTTGCCCTGCGTGATGCCCAGCTTCTCGGCCACGTTGCCCGCGCCCTTATCCTCACCGCCATTCCACAGCGTGATGCGGTTCACTCCGATACGCAGCTCGTTGACTAGCGTGGGCCTGAAGGAGCGCGTCCAGTTGACCACGCCAGCCAGGAACGGAGCGTGGTTGAAGCTGTTGAAGAACAGCGGGAAGGTGTTCTGGCCGGGCAGCTCCTGGCGGCTCCAGGAGTAGCGTGCCGAAAAGTCGTCTTTGTCGGTGAGCTTGGCGTCGATCTTGGCGTCGTACTGGTCGGTGATCATCTGGCTCTTGCTCGCGGTCAACTGGTTGAAGCGCAGAGCCGAAGTGAGCGGCAGCGGGTACAGGTCCTGGGAGTTGAACAGGTTCGTGGGCACGACGTTGCGGCGCGCCACCGGGATCTGGTTGTTCGCAAACGGCTGGCGGATGCCGGCCGCGGTGGTGGTCAGCGGGTCATAGAGCTGGATATTCTGCTCGGTCGCCAGCCGGGCGAAGTCGCCCTGGCGGAATTCGGCCGGGATCACGCTCACGCTGCCGACGGTGGCCGGCGTGTTCCGCCGGATGCCCTGATAGTCGCCGAAGAAGAACAGTTTGTCGCGTTTGATCGGCCCGCCGATGGTCCCGCCGAAAACGTTCCAGCGAATGGGGGGGCGCGGCGCCTTGCCGGTCCTCGGGTCCGGCGCCAACGACCAGTTGCGGCCCCAGTTGTTGGCGTTCAGCTTGTCGTTGCGGAAGAACTCGAACACGTTGCCGTGCAGGCCGTTGGTGCCGCTCTTGATGCTCACGTTGATCACCCCGCCCTGGAAGTTGCCGAACTCCGCCGAGGCGTTGTTGGTGATCATCTTGACTTCCTGGATGGCATCCAGGTTGGGCTGGTAGGCCGTCAGGTTGTCCGAAGTGTGATTGTTATCGATGCCATCCAGCAGGAAGTTATTGGCTTCCTTGCGGTTGCCATTAACGTAGGGGCGGCCGCCGCCCGCGGTTCGCTGGCCGTTCATGAAAGCCGACGGGTTGGTCGTCGTCACGCCCGGTACCAGCAAGGTCATCGCGATGAAGTTGCGCGTCGATAGGGGCGAGTTGGCGATCGCATTGGCGGTGATCACCGCGCCCACGATGGTGGTGTCGGTGTTGAGCTGCGGCGCCTCCCCGGTGACCTCGATCGACTCGGTCACCGCGCCGATTTCCATGGCAATGTCCACGCGCGCCCGCTGGTTGAGCTCCAGCAGGATCCCCGGCCGGGTGGCCGTCTTGAATCCCTTCGCCTCCACCTTCAGTTCGTAAGCGCCTATAGGGATGCGTGGGAAAGCGTAGATGCCGTTTTCGTTGGTTTGAGTGGGCCAGAGCGTTCCCCGCTGGGTGTCTCTGGCGGTAACGTTGGCGCCCGCGATAGCAGCCCCGCTCGGATCGGTGATCCGCCCCGTGATGCCTGCGCTAACCTCTTGTCCCAGAACGAGTTGCGCGGTCACAAGCAGGGAGGCTGCCAACACCAGCACCCTCGATAGTCGTGTTGACATAGTACCCCTCCGATACTTCTCTTCTTTTCTTCCTTCACTAACCTCTTCCCAGTTGTCGCCACACAAGGCGGCCTGCCTGATTCTGTCCTCACTGAGCCAAAAAAGTCAAGGCGAAGTCAAGCCATTTGTGTAAATTAATTTCTCCCGCGACCGGTCGCTGTCTTCCGAAAAGAGCTGCCTCGATGAGCGACGACGCCCCACCGGGGGGCAGGATGGTAGAGAATATTCGAGGAGGCATTATGAGAAGACGCGAATTTCTGAGCCAGACGGGCGCGCTGCCGGCGGCGGCGCCGCTGCTCCAGGCACAAGCCCAGGTGGGTTCAAGGCCTGGCATCAAGATCACCGACATCAAGTCCTTCCTCGTCGGCGCCGGCGGGCGCAACTGGATTTTCGTCAAGGTGGAGACTGACCAGGGCATCCACGGCATCGGCGAGGCCTATTCCTGCGGGCCGGACGAGGCGACCGTCGCCGCCATCAACGATTTCAAGCGCTGGCTGGTGGGCCAGGAGCCGCGCAACATCGAGCACTTGTGGGCCACCATGTACAACTTCACGCGGTTCCCGGGCGGCTCGGTGGTGAACGCGGCCATCAGCGGCATCGAACATGCGCTGTGGGACATCGCCGGCAAGGCGGCCGGCTTGCCCGTGTACATGCTCCTGGGCGGCAAGTGCCGCGAGAAGATCCGCGTGTACCAGAGCGCGGGCGGCGGCGATCCGAAAGAAGTGGCCGAGAGCGCCAGGCGCCTGGTGGAGAAGTACGGCTACACGGCCGTCAAGATGGCCCCGCACCAGGGGCGCAGCGACGCCATGCCCTATAACGCGGTGACCCGCATCGCCGGCCAGCGCGTGCGGGCGGTGCGCGAGGCGCTGGGGCCGGACGTCGATATCGCGGTGGACATTCACGCCAAGTTCTTCGAGGTGGTCCGCGCCATCCGGCTGGCGCGCGAGATCGAGCCGTATTACCCCTTCTGGCTGGAGGAACCGATCCGCCCCGAGAACGTGGACGCGATGCGCAAGCTGGCCGATCACGTCAACATCCCGCTGGCCAGCGGCGAGTGCAACTACACCAAGTACGAGTTTCGCGACCTGCTGGCCGCGCAGGCGCTCGACATCATCCAGCCCGACGTGTGCGTCTGCGGCGGGCTGATGGAGATGAAGAAGATCGCGGCCATGGCCGAGGCCAACTACGTGGTGGTGGCGCCGCACAATCCGATGGGGCCGGTGGCCACCACCGTCAACGTGCATTTCGCCGCGTCCACGCCCAACTTCCTCATCCTGGAATACCACCCTGACGACGTTGCGCCGCGCAAGGACATCCTTAAGGAGCCGCTGATGGTGAAGGACGGCTACATCCCCGTGCCCAACAAGCCGGGCCTCGGCATCGAGCTGAACGAGGAGGCCTTCAAGCACTACCCGCCCAAGCCCTGGCGGCGCGGCTTCGCCTACCGGGCCGACGGCTCGGTGGCGTTCATATAGGGGTTGTGCAGGCTGTCCCGGAGATTGGCCGCGCAGGACCTATCTCACACGCACGGAAACAATATTAGACGGGTCCGAGTTCCCCGCAGCATTGAACGCCCGTACCCTGTACTGCCAGTTGCCTCTGCCCGGCGAATCCTGGTGAGTGGTCACGTTCGCGCCGATAGTGGCGGTCACGCTCCAGTTTCCCGACTTGGGCTTCCGCTCCAGTCTAAAGCCAGTCTCGTTGGCGGAGTTATCTCTCCAACTCAGGGTTACAGCGGAACCACTCACCGAAGCCACAAGGTTGCCGGGTGCGGCCGGCACAGTGGGGTTCACGATCGTGATGGTCACGCTGTCGGTGTCCGTCGCACCGAGGCTGTCGGTGACGCGCGCAACCACGGTGTGATCGCCGGCTTCGGTGCAGGCGTAGCTTTTTGAGACCGAGCCACCGGCGCCGAACCCTGTCCCGTTATCGCTCCAGGCGATCGAGGAGGTCAGATCGCCGTCCTCGAGGTCGCTGGCCGTGCCGGTGAAGTTCACCGTCATCGGGCAAATGAAAGCTGCGCCGTTCGGCGGGCTTGTGACGGTGACTACGGGCGGCTGGTTGACCGGGCCGGCCGCTCTGTTTACTGCCTCGCGCGCATCGATGCGGCCCCATCCGTAGGTGTTGTTTGGGCTGGTGAAAGCGGGCATCCCACCGCAGGTCTCACTGGTGGTCAGCACCATGGCGCTGTCCTTTAGCAGTTGCTCCGTTCCGCCAACATTACCCAGGTAAGCCGGCGCGGCCGACCAGACCAGGGCCACCGTCCCAGCCGAGTGGGGGCTGGCCATCGAGGTGCCGCTGTATGTTGCGTAAATGTCCGTCGGGACGCTGGAACGGACATTCACGCCCGGCGCGCTGACGTTCGGCTTGATGCCTCCGAAAGCGGAGGGCCCGCGCGAGGACAGAATAAACACCAGGTCGCCGGAGTCGGTAGCGCCGCTGGCGAAGGACCCCGGGTAGTCACCCGGCGAACCGGCGGTGCCGCAACCGGGCCCGCTGTTGCCAATGGAAAACGCCGGGAAGATGCCAGCCGCCCGCCAGTTCTCGACGTAGGATTGGAACCATGGGTTCCCTCCCCCGCCGCCCCAGGAATTGTTGACGACGTGCGGCCGGTCGGAACTGGAGCCGTCTTCCCGCGGGTCCAGGGCCCATTGAGCGCAGGCAATCAGGTGCGAGCTGAAACACTGGTTGGTGGTGCAACCCTTGCACGCGATCCACCTGGCGGCCGGCGCCACCCCGATCTGGTTGGCGCCGCCGTCGGAACCAACCATGGTTCCCATGGTATGAGTTCCGTGCCCGTTGTTGTCGCACGGCGCGAGGCCGCCACAGAGGCCGGTGGGGTCCTTCCAGTTCCCGTTGTGAAAGAACGCGCCGCCCGTGTTGCCGCGATACTGTGCGACCAGCGCAGGGTGATTGAACTGCACACCGGTGTCGATGTTGGCCACCACCGTCCCGGCGCCCCGGCTGGTGGACCAGACCTGGTCGGCGCGGATCTTGGCGATGTTCCACTCGATCGCCTGAATCGCCTGGGCCTGCGGCCTGGGGATCGCGAGGATCGTCTCGGGGACGATCGCCACGACCTCGGGTCTCTGCGCCAGCGCGCGCGCCAGCGCCAGAGTGCCCTTCGGCACGAAGATCCTGTTTTCGATCCAGTAGGGCGTGAAGGCCGCCCCCTGCGCCTGTAAGTACCCCCGGACGCCGGCCTGGCTGCGGTTGGCCGTGGATCGCAAGGCTTGCACGACAAACCTCCCCCGCGCGGACCAGTCGGACATGCGATGTGCCGCTTTTACGTTCGCCTTTTCGGCGAGCACCACGAAGAACGGGGCGGCCGCCTCGGCGTCGTCGGCGAGGACATTCATCAACTGGCGATCGATCTTGTAATCCGTGCCGGGCGCCGGTAAGAGGCCCAGGGCTGCCACCAGCACGCCCAAGAGAACTCGCTTCGCCTGCCCGTCCGGCAGGCAGTGCTTAGTGCAGTTCACCGCTCCCTCCCGAAGTTTATGCGTCAACCTCTCGCGCGATCTGTCCGCTATTCTTGGCCGTCACCCTTGGAACCGCTGCGTTGGGCTTCCAGCTCCCGGTCGATGATGCGCGCGAAAACGTCTTGGGGTTGAGCGCCGTTGAGCATGATGCCGTTAATCACGAACATGGGCGTTCCCCCGATTCCGAGACCCTGGGCCTGCCGCAGGTCGGCTTCCACGCCCGACCGGTGTTTGCCTGAATCCAGGCAGTTGCGAAACTCCTGCTCGTTCAGCGCCAGCTTCGCGGCGATCACACCGTAAGAGTCGGGCTTGACCGCAGCTAGCCCGAACAGGGCATCGTGGTACTCCCAAAACTTGCCTTGGTCGCTCGCGCAACGGGCCGCCTGGGCCGCTTTCTCGGCTTCGGGGTGCATCGCCAACGGGAGGTCCTTGAACACTAGGCTCACTTGATCGCCGTACTTCGCCAGCAACTCCCGCAAGACTGGCTGCACTCTCTTGCAGTAGGGACACTGGAAGTCGGAGAATTCCACGATGGTGACCGGTGCGGCTTCGGAGCCTCGGCGCGGCGCGGCGCCAATCTCGATGGGAAGGCGCGGCGGTTCCAGCAGGATGACGACCGAACTCTGGGCGCGCAGCGCCCGCAGGTACTTCTGCCGGGCTTCCGCGGTCCTCGCGGACTTCAGCGTTCTGGCGACCTGCTCCCGCGCCGCCTCCAGGGGCTGTTGTTGCCTGTCCCTCTGGCCCAGATAGAACGCCTCGACCTCCTGAGGCGCAGGGTCAGCGATGAGGTCATCGACTTCCTGCTTGAGCAGTTGCTCGGGCGTCAGCTTCTTCGCCGCGGCGGCTTTCTCCAAAAGACGTCTGGACACCGCCTCCTCCACGGCGCGCAAGCGCAACTGGTAGGCCTGCTGCTCGAGCTGGATCAACTGGCCGCGCACGTTCAGTTCGTCTTCCCGGATCGGGGTCCCATCCACGGTAGCCACCGGCTTCTGCTCCGCGGCGGCAAGCGCTGCCAGGTACGGCGCACAACAAAGCACGAGAGCAAGCTTCTTCATTGGGGATCTCCTCCACTATTGAACTCGAGCCTCGCCGGCGCCGCCGCGTCCCGCCCCCATCACCGCCAGCGTGAAGTGTGGGAATTCCTTGTCATTCGTCTCAAAGCTGGCGGAGCCCCGGAAGCGGCCGGCTGGAATGATTTCCGGGCGTAGGGTGAATCTCAATTCGTAGCGGGCGACGTTCTGCTCGAAGGGCAGCGGCGCCGCCTCGGCCTCCACGAACGGCAGATCGACCTTAAGATTCTTGACCGCGAACCGAGGATCTCCGAATTTCTCGACCACCAGGGCCACCTTCTCCGCCCGGCCGTCCGGCGACCGGAATACGACAGCGCTCCGGCTCAGGTAAACCTGTTTCTTCTGGACCACGGTTACCGGGATTTGCGGGTTGGGCCCCTTGGATCCCTCCAGCACCAGTTCCAGCACGCTCTGATAACCGCCGGGCGGCAAGTTCGGGTCCCTGGTAACCGTCAAATTGTATTTTCGCCCCGGCTCAATCTCTTGCAGGTTGGCATGGATGTCCGGCCGGCCGGCCTGGACCTTGACGATTCGGAGCGGCGCCGGTTCGCGGTTGGTGATGGTCAACGTGGCGGTCTGCGGCTGGCCCGGAAAAGCCTCTATCAGCACGTAGTGAGGACTGATCTCGATCGGCTCACGAATTCGGCCTGTCAGCAGGAGGACCACGCTGGGAACCGCGGCATCGCTCCACTCCACCCGCGCGCCCTTCGAAAAGTGCAGCCGCAAGTTCGCGGTGTCCACCATCACAATGACTTTACCTTCCTGACCAGGAAGGACGACCTTGTCAAAGTCGCTTACGGCGCACCCTCAAGTGGGCGTCACGGATTTTATCTCCAAGGGAACGCGTCCAGCGTTCTTGAAGACAAAAGTGTGACTCAGCTTCGAGCCTTTTTCAACCACGCCGGCGGAATACTCCGTTTCTCGAAATACCGGCTGCGGAATTTGCGGGCGATCGGCCGGACCACGCGATTGGGCCAGCGCCGCCACGGTTACCAACAGGGCAGCGCCACGAAACAAAAAGACCATGTGAACTCCAAAACGAAAAATGGGGGGACGCATGGCATCCCCCCGAAGTTGCAGGTTTCTCTACAGAGTGCCGCAGCTCACCATCTGGCCTTGCGGCACACTGCGGGCGAACTGGTTGAT
>ERZ1292640.738-Hain-H43-02um-R1-738-length-26981-cov-6_pt1 | contig 26981 bp, 21 predicted proteins | sample MGYA00564404_ERZ1292640 | MGnify/ENA primary metagenome ERZ1292640 (study PRJEB36523, sample SAMEA6512636) | groundwater metagenome | collected 2019-01-08 | study: AquaDiva: Metagenomics assemblies of 32 groundwater samples | reverse complement strand
ACCATCATGAACGGACGACTCTGGGCAGTTTTCTTCGGCAACATAGTAGAATCGCCAGGAGTCATGCACTTCTTGATTCGGTACTATCCGCAGATGAACAGCTACACTGTATTAACCTTCGTACTGCCAAACGTCACCTTTTAACTAGTATTGTCCTTTTTAGAAGCTACATAAAAAGAGGCAGATTCATTGATGCTACCCGGCTTCCATTGGTATACTTACTTCTCTTTTTTACACGCATATTCTCATATACACAAAAGAGGCGTTTGTGAATCTATGAACCGACCGGAGCTTGATATCATCCTGCCAGTTTATAACGAATACAAGACGCTCGTCTCTCTCATGAATTCATGGCACAAAGCCGTAAGGGGTATTCGGTGCAGATTTATTTTGTGCGAAGACGGTTCCACGGATGGTACCAAAGAGCTTATTGGTAAGCTTATACACCTTTATCCTATGCATACTGTTATGCATGATAAGCGCATCGGATATGGTCCAGCCGTTCGAGCAGGCATGCAAGTAGCCACGGCCCCGTTCATTCTGTGTATTGATTCCGACGGACAATGTGATCCAGCGGATTTTGCCCAATTTTGGAAAAACCGGCACGCAGGAGATCTATGTATTGGTTGGCGCCAGATGCGCGGAGATCCTCCCTTAAGGCTTCTAATGTCTAAATTGTTTCGTTATTACTTTAGAATACTCTTTCCGACCCGTCTACATGATCCGAGCTGCCCATTTGTTTTAATGTCCCTGGCAATGGTCAAACATATACTCCGCGCCCAGAAATTTCTTAAAGAAGGATTTTGGTGGGGATGTATTGGGCATCTTCTCAAAACCCATCACAAAATCATAGAAATTCCGATACACCATCGCCTGCGCATCCATGGCACGAGTCATGTCTATACGCTTACCAACACTTCCCAAATTGCAATTCGTAACGCCATTGATCTATGGCGATTGAGATTTGCATCACACGATAAGCAAACGTCGGCATCCTTGCTTCCTTCTATCGCATTTATCATTCTTTCCGCTGTAGCAATCTACGGACCAAAACCACTATCATTAGCAGCATTTCTTCTTTTGTTTGTACCAATTGCTATGAGCATCCGATACATCCTGCGTTCGACAGTTATCTCAGTGCGCACGCTAGTTTTCCTTACGTTTTTAGCAATGCTTTTGTTCACAATCTTTTTTCCTTTTGTTGCAAGAACAGAATTGTGGGGCGACGAAGTAGCCGTGTTAAGAATGGTTGATGGACCGTTTCGTGAGGTAGCCATACGCGTGCCCCAAACGCACTACGCAATCCCCCTTTTTGACTTCTGGATTACTTGGATATGGAATCACGTTGTTGTCCGGTTTCCAGTCGCATATATGGAGCTTTTGTATCGCCTTCCAACGATGTTCTACCATTCTCTAGCAACGGCATTTTTTACACTTCTTATTGTTGGGTTGTATAAACGTCTTCGTCCAGCAGGGCCGTCACATTTAGTGGGATATACGATCGGAATCGTTGCGTTTCTTACTTATTTTTTCCACCCTTTGCTTCTTTTTTATGCAACCGAAGTGAAGTATTATTCACTATCTAATCTTGGTGTTGTTGCTACATTATTCATGTATACAGAGGGCATCCTTTTTTCCTTGCAGTCCCTCCCACTTCTTCTCATGTTCGGTTTTGTCTCATCGGTTGAATTCATCATTCTTTTGCCGCTTGTTGTCATGCGCTCCGTTCGGAAGAGAGGCCTTTGGAGCGACGCGATATTTGCAAGCATGCTTATTGCCTTCTACGCTCTTTTAATTCCTAAATTTTCATTTCCTGTACCCGTATCAAAGAAAGAATCTATCCACTTGATATTAGCTGCCGGTACGTCATTCATGCGCTATGCATTTCCATCCAGCTTGGCAATTATACTCATTGCCGCAAGTGCCATATATGCAGTAATTCATAAAAACATCCGGAGATACGGCATACCCCTTGTTCTTCTTACATTATTTTCCATAGCTGCAATATCGTATGCCTCATATATTAAAAGATATTTTGATTTTCACCCACGTCACTTCATGTTTATCTCACCGATTTTATTGTTGGTACTGTTTCTACCGGTTGTCTACATGAAAAACACGCAAAAGGTTCTCTGTATGCTCGGACTTACTGTAATCGTCTATACGGTCCCAGGAATACTAAGGAGTACATATTACCTTACCCATCACCAGGTATGGGCGAGAGCGCGAAGTGGTGTATATAGCGCTTTGCGCCGGGCCGATCAAATAAAGCAGCCGATTATTATTATGCCATACCACGAGAATCAGATCGTCAGTCGGGACACATATCAATATTTCTATCTCGACAATTTTTATTGGTATGCCAGTAAGTATCCAACCGTGACCGTCCTCTACCCCGAGAATATAGCCCGAGCCTGTGCGCTTTTAGAGGCCAACCCACACGGTCTTATTCTGGACTGGATTAATACTGCATCATGCGATGACAGCGGCACTTAGCGCTGCGGAATTGAAATAGGCAGTTTTAATACCCAGGTTATTTTTACGATTAACCTACCAACTCGTGAAAATAAGGGATAAATAAAAATAAGTAAGAAAAAGAGGGCTTTCTGGAATATGGGTAAATGTCTTGAAATTTTGTGGCAAAGAAAAACCCACTCATGAATACTTGGTTTGGAGACGGAGCTACGCAGGTCAACGCCATTTTGTAAGAGGAGAAACATATCGCCATACCCTCCCCAAAAATTTCGCCACAGAAGTCTTGAAGGAGACGAAGAGTAGATGTGAGAAACTTTCATTGATGGGTTATAAAATATGTTATGATTTTTTTGAAACATTCTGAATCCCATCTCTGCATCTTCCTGGCTTACCTCTCCGAAGGGGGCAAGTGTTGAAAAAAGAAATTGTTTGATAAACTCCAATCGAAACGCAGCATTTTTAGTGTCAATTACCACACCGGAGCGTATTTTGCAGATTGTTTTTGGATTTTCAATGTGCGTCAGCACCCAGCGACGGTTATAGGAAAACTCAACTAATGCAGGGACAGATTTGCCATTAGCAACTGATGTATTGCCGATGACGCCCACTGCCGTAGGGAATTGTGCAAAAAACTCTTTAATAGATGATACCCAGTTGGCGTTAGCGGTACAATCATCATCCAGAAAAGCTATAATATCCCCCTTCACGACTTTGACGCCTGCATTTCGGGCATATGGGGTTCCAGTCTGCGCTTCCCGGATGGATCTGATTGGGAGAAGATTTTTATATTTGGCTATCACAGATCGAGTATGGTCAATTGAATCATTATCAACGACGACTACCTCCCTGAGAGATTCGGTTTGGTTGACTATCGAATTAAGACAGCGATCAAGGATGTTTGCCCTGTTGCGAGTGATAATGATGACGCTTATGTTCACAGTGTTATTCTACTATTTAATCGAAACATGATATATGATTCCTATCATGAAGATCGCTATTATACATGATTCGCTTGTCGAGTTTGGTGGTGCTGAGCGCGTGCTCTTGGCACTTTTAGAACTTTTTCCTGATGCTCATGTTTACACTGGATATGCTGACAAAGAATTCGTCAAAGCTTTTTTCCCCAACCTAGATACGTCTCGGGTGTTTTCTTCTTGGGCAGACGGGACGATTATCGCAAAACACGGTTCTCTGTTTCAATGTCTTTCTCCATTAGTGTGGCGCAGCTTCAACCTTGAGCAGTACGACGTGGTTATTTCTGCGACGTCCTATCTTGCGGCAAATATGGTCGTCGTAAGACACCCGGTGCACGTCCAATATATTCAATCTCTTCCTAAGAATCTTTATGGGTTAGACCCTGCATTTTGGCTGCAAAAAGTTTTTCCTTATGGTCCACTTGTTTCCTACCTTTTTCGTCGATCGGTTCTTTCGACGCCGTACATTATCACAAACTCAAAGCACACGCGGCAGGTCTTATACGAAAAAACAGGCGTTCGTTCAACAGCGATTTATCCCCCGGTGGATATTCCGAGGTTGCTACCAAAAAGAGGGAAGCCGCGATACTATCTCTGTGTTTCACGTATTGATAGCGCGAAGGGTCTCGAGGTCGCAGTTGAAGCGTGCACCCGGCTCGCGTTGCCTCTGAAAATCGTTGGTAAGACCAATGAGCCTAAATATGAACAACACCTCCGATCAATTGCGGGGCCAAGCGTAGAGTTCTTGGGCCTTTTAACCGATGAAGAGATTTATGAACTTTATAAATCCGCGATAGCTTTTATTTTTACTGCAAAAAATGAAGATTTTGGAATTGCCCCAGTTGAAGCTATGGCGCATGGTGTGCCAGTGATTGCCTATTATGGGGGAGGATTGAAAGAAAGTATAATACCAGACAAAACCGGAATTTTCTATTATGAACACAATAGCTACGCTTTAGTAAAAATTCTTCGTGTGTTTCAAGTTGAGAAGTTTCATCCAGAGCAGCTTTATAAACATGCCCGTTTATTTGATAGACAAAAATTTAAGACACAAATAAACACCATCGTTCATCAGGCTGTCGTTAGGAGAAAAGTATGAAAATCGCAATAGCGCATGACACACTAACTGAGTTTGGGGGGGCAGAACGCCTATTGCAATCACTGTTGAGATTATATCCAGATGCACACATATATATAGCATATATGGATAGAACATTTGTTCGAATACTTTTTCCTATGATATTTCCCACTTTGCTACATACATCGTATATACAAAAAATGAAATTGTCGCGGTGGGGTTATTTACTCCAACCATTTGCACCATTAACATGGAGAAGTTTTAATTTCGAAAATTACGATGTGGTTATATCAAGTTCTTCTTTTTACTTATCCAACACAATACGCGTAGTAAGACCTGTACACATACAATATATTCATTCAATACCAAAAAATATATTTGGTCTCGTGCCCAAAGGACCAATCCAAAGGTATATTCCTTATGAAGGGTTTCTTGCGCATGAATATAAGATGGCGCTTAAGACAGAAGCTAATGTGATTACTAATTCAAAACATATGCAACAAGTGCTTAAGCAAATGTTTGGTGTTGCTTCTCGCGTTATTTACCCGCCGGTAAAAGTTCCCAGTAAGTCAGTGCAGCATCGAAGGGGCTCATATTACATAACAGTATCCCGCCTTGACAATACTAAGGAAATTGCGTTACTTATTCATGCATGCAACACGCTTCGCGTTCCTTTAAAAATAGTTGGGATTGGTAACGATGAGCAATATGTGCAATACCTGCACACCATTGCTGGCAACACGGTAGAGTTTTTAGGTTTTAGGAGTGATACAGAAATACAACAACTGTATATAGACGCAATTGCGTTTTTGTTTTCTCCTCATAATGAGGACTTTGGCATCGCACCGGTTGAAGCTATGGCCCACGGGGTTCCAGTTATAGCCTATTATGGGGGAGGTGCGAAAGAAACAGTTATAGAAGGAAAAACTGGCACATTTTTTTATAATCATACCCCTGAATCACTTGTTGACACGATTCGAAAATTTTCTCCAGGTAAATATAACTCAAAAGTGCTATACAGCGAGTCAAGGAAATTCAGTGAGGAACGGTTTCATAGAGAAATAAAACATTTGGTAAAAAGTTTTTTTTAAATTCTTAATGTTTAAAAAATATAGAGACAAGATTCCCAAAAATTCAGTAAGCCCGATTGCGTTTTTTGTTTCCTGGTATCGTGCAACAAACGAAACGTTTGTTTCCAACGAGTTATATTCGTTCCAAAGAAGCGGTGTGTCCGGGAGTATCTACTATGAACGACTTAATAAGAGAAATATTCAGCCAGTAAATCTACGTATCAACTATCCTTCCCACTTTATTTTTAGCTATCCCTTTCGGAACTTTCGCGGACATAAGAGAGAAAAATTACTCTCTCATCTATCGATACTGTTCGCCAACCCTATCGGTTATATGCGCGCAGTTATTTTTTTTCAGAAAATGCCCATACCGAAGGATCGAGACCTGTTTGTTTTGATGGGACTCCTGGCAGCCCGCCTTCGGCTTTCTAAGACAAAACTCATTTATATACACGATGGCAAATGGATTTCTTTTATCGGTATATTGTGTAGTTATTTAGCTGGTATTCCGTGCGGAATTATATTTCATACAGAATATATATTCGCACGGCCAGAGGATTTGTTTCAAAAACTTGTCCACGCGAACTTTACCATTTTTCAGTCACAATATTCTAGGTCATATGTTATAGCAAAAATAGGAGTGAACCGCGATGTTCAAAAACGCATGCACGTCATCTCGTCTCCTGGAGTGAATGTTGATTTTTTTAAACCACTAGAGAAACGAAAGCATCATAAAGGACTTCGTATACTAAGTATTGGGAGGCTTGAAGAAATGAAGGGATTTGACAGCTTGGTACACGCGATAAAGGTGCTACGGAGTGAGTGCATCGATGCTTCCTGCACCATAGTTGGATATGGCTCAAGAGAAGAACATCTTAAGAAACTCATCCGGTCGCTTCGCTTGAAGCAATATGTGAGCCTCGCTGGTTTTATGGGTCACTCAAAGAAATTATTACAATTGATGAGTGATGCAGATATGTTTGTCCTTCCGTCTGTTGTTGACAAGAAAGGAGATAGGGATATGCAACCAAACGCCGTGAAAGAGGCTATGGCAATGGAACTTCTGGTGCTCACTTCTAATCTCGGTGGGATAGAAGAAGTGATAAATGATGGAGTGAATGGCTTTTTGTTGCCATCATCTGACCCAAAAGTTATTGCAGCGGTTATTAAGCGTGTTTGGCGATTACCAGACAGGGAAAGGAAAATCATTCAAAAGCGCGCGAGGGATACTATTATAAAGCACCATGGGTCAAGCTTGATTATCGGTCAATTAAATCGATTATTTCGGCACGAAGTTGCTATGTAGGGGCTTATTCGATGATATCAGTAATAGTTGGCCAGAGAGCAGCGTGGCGCGTAAAGACGGGTATTGATTCTCCAATAAGCAGTGGCTTGTAATCAAACATATACAGTTTACCATATACTTCTTTTGTCGCTAATTCGATAGTGAAATATACGTCTTTTAGAACAGGATCATCGATGATGATCGATTGACCATTACTTGTGACAACAACGCGTTTTGCCGGAGTTATTTTTATGTCAAGAATTGTTGCTAATATATTCCCCTTGGTATCTACAACTGTATCACCTTTTTTTACAGCATCAGCGAAAAATTCTGGCACACCAGAGATATCAGAAAATGACCTATTTTCATACCTGACTTGGGCCTTGACAACAGTTTTTTTGTTCGTTGTCTGTAATGCCTCCGATAAGCCTGGAACGTCAACGATTTTTCCTTTAAAACGAGCTTTAGAAAATGCAAAAGAAAACGACTCGCCGAAAAGGATGTCTTTACCTTTTGTAGAATAAATTTTGGTTCGGGGATTGTACGTGACTTTCAATTTTATATCCAGGTAGACGGCTTGTTCAAAAGGACCAACTTTGTATGAGTCAATATTGACTATTTCTGAGATTGTTCTTCCAATCTCGTCTATTTCTTTATCACCTAAAACATATCCGATGGTAAATTCATCATTATCTATCATTTTCGCCCGGATTGTAATAAAAACAGTTTCGCGTTTAAATACAAGGAAAAAAATAATAAGAGATATTATTGCTATGGCTATAAATGTCACATCGAATAGACGAATTTTTTTGGTGACATTTTTTATAACTGGGGAAATTTTCATACCTTATGGCGACTTACTTGTATTAAAGCAACTGCTCCAAGCCCGAGTATTATACCAGAGTATCCAAATTCTGTTCTACCGGAAATCGGTTGGAAAAAAAAGTACACATTCGTTAGTATGATAATGCCGATAACGCATAGAAGCATATCATTTTTCCACTTTTTCCCCACCTTAAGAACAAACACTTGTCTTATGAATAGATAGTATGGGATGAAAAAAGCAATCGTCGCTGGTATACCGGATTCTATAGCAAGTTGTAGATACGTAAAATGTACGGAGTCTGGAAATACTTGAACATAGCTTTTTTGAAAGTTATCAAGAAGAGCGCGAACTGTTGTCCCCGCTCCAAACCCAAACCAAGGAGACAAGTGCAACAGCTGTAAACCCTCTGTGAACATCTGTTTTCGTAGAGCCCCTCCTCCCTCCTCTGAAAAAAATATGTTTGAAACAGAAATTCTTGGTATTATGATAATAAATATCAAAATAATTGAGATGATTAGATAGCGAAGCTTAACTCGGCTGCGAACAGTAGAGAAAATTGACAGTAACCGTTTCTTGTTGAAAGCATAGCACAGTAATGTAATTGCACCTATGCCAAGCCACACAGTTCTGCTTTGAGAAAAAATAATATTTATAGCAGCAAGGAACAAAACAAAAAGTAGAGTTGTTTTATTTTTAATAAATCGAGTTAAAGGAAGAAGCATTAATGAGTAGATTGCAATGAGATAGGCGTGTCGGTTTGGTCCCAAAACACCATTGATTCTTTGAAATAACAGGCGCTGTTCAGCGTCAATAATTGGTACATTTTGTATATAGTTTTGTTCTGTAAAAAGACGAAGAATTTGAGATACACCAATTAATCCATGAAATGTGATACTCGCAAGAAGAATTAAGGAAAAATAATACCCCCCCTTTTTTTCTACAAGAAACAGATATAGCACGCCTATATAGATAACAATAATATTACTTTCATGTACCAAATAATTTATTGAATAGGATGGGTTAAACGAGAAAGTGAGAGAACCAATAAAAGATAAAAAGAAATATATTGACCACGAGAAAAGAGATAAATAAACAATGGGAGTTCTAAATAACGATATAAAAAAGGTTATATTTGTTGTTTTTTTTAGAAGTACGTAATGAAAAAACTGATTCACATAATACAACACAAGAAGAGCGCCCCACAGCGTGGAAATAGTAAAGTACGAGTTGTCAAAAACACCATCAGGTAGAAGTTCATACTGATACTCCGTTGGAGATGCATACAGGAAATGGTATTGTTTTGCGGGTACTTTAAATGGTAGAGATAAGCTATATACAGAAAAAAGAGAGAAGAAAAAATTACCGGTGACAGCGTAGACCGCAGCAGTGGTAGCCATAGACGCAATAATGCCAAGCTTGTAGCTTTCAGGATACTTGAGAAGATAGAATAGATAGCAGATTAGTATGGATAAAACAGCAGCACCCTTATGTTTTTTTATTAAATTTTGAAAATATTGGGTCATTGGTATCATTAGCTACGCGTATCCCAAGTGTTGTATATAAGAACCAATTGTGTCCTGAAGTATTTTTTTTTGATGGTCCGTAAGTTTATTTTTCCATGAGTTGTTCATGTTGGGTAAGGTGGTAGGCAAGATAGGGAAATATGTTTTTGATAATGGTAGCATACAGAACATAAGTATTCGCTTCACTGATCCTAACACATCATTTATAAGATCTTCATATCGTATTTCTATATATCTCGGGGTAAGTTTTTCACTCTGCTTTCGAATTTCTTCAACATTATGTTGCCAATGAAGCGCACAGAATTCAATTGGCTCTTTTCCTTCTTGTTCCCACTCATGTGGCTGTTTGCCATTATGCCACCAAATGGGAACATTTTTCCACCAAGAAGCCTGTAATAAAGAGGAAGCTACTGCCCTACCATCTCGTATTATGTGAATATAATATGCGTCAGGAAAGATTGTTTGAATAACATTCAGTCGTTGTGTGTTGGCGGTTCGTTTGTTGAGGAAACGTTTTTTTCCGGTTATTAGCTGGAGTTGTGAGACATTTTTTTTGAAAGCGTCCTCGCGTAAACCTTTTGTCGGTTTCAGTGTTTTTTGATCATCCATAAAGCCAAAACGAGAGTAAATCCGTTCTCCTTCGGAGGGGTAAATATAGGAGGTTGGTGATTTTTGTATAATCGATTGTTTTATGAGTCTTCCTATCCTCGGTAGATCGACTAACCGATTGAAAATTCCTAGCCCTGGATGATCAGGGTGGGAATTCATTATATTTGAAAACCAGCATACGTCTGGATGCGCTGCAAGGAGGTGATAAAGAATTGTTGTTCCTGATCTTCCTGAACCAAGAATAAATATGGGTTTTTTGATATTCATATAAATTAACCGTGGTTTTATTTTGCATCAAGACATAATTTTTGAAGAGTTGAACCATATCTTTTTGTACCTGCTTGATACCTATATATTTTAATTGCATAGTCTTTTATGCGGAGAGTCTCAAGATGGTGAAAATATGGAAAGATTTCAGAATTCATAAAAACACTAGTAAAGTCCTGTCCATCTGCATAGTCATAATAATATCTTTTTTTTGTAATCTCGTTGTCTATAAAGATAAGGATATCTTTTTTGTCATCACAAATATATTGACTCAAGCCGTAAGTGTTATACTTTTGCGGATATTCTACCAACGAATTTTTGGCAAAATAGCCGATGATGTCGTTCATGAATGCGTACACTATTGTTGGTTTTGTAATGTTATTTTTTAACCAAATTCCTGCGATACGTTTGTCAGCCCGACTCCATTGCTCATTTGTTTGAAAATCACGATACTTCAAAGATCTATATGTAATAAATATTGTCAACCCTATTAACACGCACGATATAATTGTTTTCCCGATACGATTTGATTGATTTATGTATACGACAGGCCAATAAAAAAGAACTAAGATAAAGGGTAAGATTAGATAGCCATATCTAGGAACAACTGCGGGAAACATCGTGTGTATGATACCGTAGCCGACAATAAATAGACCATATAGTAAAGGTATAATGATCCCCTTTTTATAACAAATGAGAATTCCAATTGTTAACCATACTATAATAAATATTGCAATTGGCGTTGAGCCTGTTTTGAGATTCAATATTATTGACGAGAAAGCATTTATAATAAATTCAGTATTTGGGATTTTATTATAATACCCCGCGGTATATTCCGGCCTATAAACCGTATCTTCGTAGAAACCCCGCATGGTCCAAATTAACACTGGTATGGATGAATATAAAAAGGAAAGAGGTTCCCTAAGTCTTTTGTATTCTAATAGATCCCATAGGAGGACGATTGGAAATAACACGATAGCCTCGTATCGACAAAAGAACGCAAGTACTATGAATATGTATGATAATATTGGGTGACGACGGTGAAGATAGAATACCAAAAGGATCAAGAGCAGGGCTGGAGAAGCGTTCATTGGCTGAAGATTTATCAAAGACGAAAGAGGGTGAACTATAAAAACGAGTAATACCAAATAAGCAAATTTTCCCAGCCATGCTGTTGACTGTTTCCAAAGTATAACCATGCTTAAGGTGAAGGAGAGAATATTAAATAGAATGCCCCCAATAATACCAGGATTTTCAAATGGCAGAATCTTCTCAAGTATGTGTAAAAGCACTGAGTAGGCCGGAGGAGTTGCTATCCAAGAAAAAGGGTAATTAATAATTATTTTTCCCTCTGTCAAATATTCAAACACGTCTGGATTTGGCACGTAAAAGTAAATACTATTGAAAAGAAAGTACGAAGAAACACCTACAATTAAAATTGATAATATAAAATTACTTTTTTTCATATCCTTCCTAATTAATATGATGCATCGGAATTATATCGTTGGTTCATTATAATGGATTCACACTATGACAAACATATATGCTGTTATTCCTGCACACAATGAGAGTCTGTCAATAAAGTCGGTAGTTCGAGCTACTCGAAGTGCTGTCGATTTATGTTTGGTCGTTGATGACGGATCACTTGACAAAACCGCACAATCAGCCCGCAGAGCTGGTGCAAAACTAATACGTCTCGCGGGGCGAACCGGTACGGCTAATGCAACCAAAGTAGGCTTGCAATACGTAATTCAGAACGGAGCTGATATTGTTTGTTTGCTTGATGGGGATGGACAGCATGACCCGCGTTATATTCCAATTCTATTAACGGAAATAGATAAAGGCGCGGATCTTGTGATAGGAAGTAGATTCATTAAACCTACAAGAAATAGTACGTCATTGTTTCGTCGCTTGGGCACTCGGATGATTTCATTCCTGATCTGGATCGTTTACAAAAAGCGCATATATGATCCAACTTCTGGGTTTAGAGCAATGAACCAGCGAACTTTGAAATATTTAGTTGACCGATATCCGGTCATTTTTCCGGAGCCGGAGGTCGCTATTGATTTGATCAACCACGGGTTTGTGATTAAAGAGGTTTCTGTTGAGATGAGACCCCGGATGTATGGTAAGTCGTCCATAGGGTTGGTTAAAGCGTTTTATTTGATGACTTATATCATTCAGAAAATACTATATGATTGGGTTGTGAATACTTTTAAGATCTTATTTTTTCTCTAACCAAAAGCCTTCGATAGCGAGTGCGTCGATTCCGGTTGAATAAAAACATCGGAGCGCATCGGTAGGTGTGCAGACGATTGGTTCTCCCTTTATATTGAATGAAGTATTAAGTACAGCGGGGATTCCAATGTGCTCTCCGACTTTTTTTATGACGGTATAGTATGCAGGGTCGACAGACTTTTCTACTACTTGTGGTCTTGTCGTTCCGTCAACATGAACAACGCTTGGTATAGACTTTTGTTTCTTCTTGGGTACGTCATAGATAACGGTCATAAATCTGTCCTCTTTGGGTTTAACAATATAGCCAGTAGATGCTTCTTTAATCATGGATGGGCAAAATGGTCGCCACGGATCGCGATGCTTGACGCGATTATTTACAATGTCGTTCATTCCGACTCTTGTCGCGTCAGCAAGAATAGATCTACCCCCAAGCGCTCTGGGACCAGCCTCCATCCTGCCTGCAAACCGCGCGACTATTTTTCCTTTTGTGATAGCCTTGGCGATAGTTTCTTCAATATTTTTTGGCTTGGAATAGCTGATGCTTGCCTCATTGAGTACGGTTTGTATGGAATCGTTAGAGAAAGATGGTCCCCATCTGGCGTGTGTCATAGGAAATCTAGGATCATCGTCGTTGTCCATGGCTACAACCATTGCAGCGCCCAAAGCCGTTCCCGCGTCATGACTAGCGGGTTGCACGAATATTTGATCGACCAAAGGAGATTGAGATATTACACCATTCGCCTTGCAGTTAAGTGCCACTCCACCGGCGAGACATATGTTAGCGATTCCAGTTTTTATTATCGATCGCTGCGCAATAGTTAACATGATTTGTTCAAGTTTTGCCTGGATCGCAAAGGCGACATTTTTGTGTCGAAGCGTCATTGGTTGACCAGGAATACGCGGTGAGTCAAACAGTTTGACGTATAAATCAGAGAAATGTTCATTCACTGAATGAGGACCCAAGAGCGTGTATTGCGGGTTGATAAAATATTTTCCTTCGTTGTCAAGTTTTACGATAGAATTCACCTTTTCTGTGTACTCATCTGTGGGCTTACCATAAGGAGCGAGTCCCATGACAAATCCGTCATCTTCATACGGCTTAAAACCTAAATACGCAGTTGTTGCGGCATAGAACCACCCGAGAGAATCAGGAACGTTTTGGTGCCAAAGCTCATGAATGGTTTTTCCTTTTCCTTCATAAACGGTTGTCGCCCGCTCTTCTCCACTTCCATCCAGGACGAGAATTGTTGCATCCGGAAACCCCGAGGCGTAATAGGCGCTTGCAGCATGCGCAAGATGGTGGGGAACAAATTCCAGTGAGGGTAACCGACTTTTTAGCCCAAGATTTTTGAGTTCATAGTACATTTTTGTTTTTACATTACCCGGTCGCCATAGTGCAAGTTCATGTATTGCTGTGTCATTCACACTAGATTTTCCGATGCTGTGATTTATCCATAAGGTTGCAGCAATCAGAGGCATCTTGAAAGTGTATTTATTAGCGTCCCATCCGATGGCGAACTTATCGACCTCTTCGAGGGTGATTTTTGCTTCGCCAAGGCAATATGAAATGGATTTGGAAGGAAATTTCCCATTTGCACCTTTGATCCGTATAAAGCGCTCTTCTTCTGCAAAAGCAATAAGCTTACCGTCAACAATAAGAGCTGCAGCTGGGTTTTGTCCGTATGTGGAGATACCTAAAACAATCATAAGATCATTTTGCGCGATATATTGTGCTCATGGGGACAAATGTATACCCGTGCTCTTTTAGATGACATAAAACATTGTTGAACAATTCTACCCCACTCTCCTTGTTTCGGCTATATATGAATTTCCAACACGGTGAAAGCTGTACGTGAGTGGGTAATGAGAACAAATCGTGCATATGAAAATTAAAAACCACTATATCTGGAAGATGAAAGAGATCTATATACCTTCGATATATGATCCATCCAATAAGCTTGATCCAACTCAATGAATAGATTATTCGTAGTGGCCCAATTACAGTAATAGGAATTTCATACGTGCCATGTGGCAATACATACGGTAATTTTGGAAAGAGTAGATACCTCGGGTGTGGCCAAAAAGACGGAAAGACACTTGAATCAAACTGGATTCCGTACTGCTTTAATCGCTTGAGGCCTTTTTGAGATATTCTTCCTTCCGGAGCCCGATACCCGACGGGCGCAGTTTTGAAAAAATGTCGGAATGCAGCGATGCCCTTGCTGATCTCGAATATTGAATCCGGGTTTTTTGCATCGTGAGAGTAAGAATGAAGATAAAATTCTGATTTCTGTTTACGTATATAATTAATTATTGATGAATGGTTTGTGATCGACTTTCCAACGATAAATATAGAGAGCGGCACGTTGTAGGACCGCAATAGAAGAAATAAGCGCCTGATGTATTTATTCCTCCAACCTTCGTATATATCAGGGATTTGTCCTGCATGATCTGGTTCTAAATCCAATGTGATGACAGCAAGTTTTTGATTCATTTGTATGTATAATATAACGTATGTGTGGAATTTTCGGTATCATCGCAAAGGACTATACGATCACATCCATGAAAACTATCCGTCAGATGGTTGATGACTTATTTATTTTTTCAGAGTCCAGAGGGAAGGAAGCGGCAGGAATACTTCTTTTGACCAACCGATCAATCCATACATATAAAAAACCAGTTGGCGCGAGTAAGTTTATTCAAGATCCTGTATATCTCTCGTTATATAATCATGTCAATCAGCCTAGCCCCCACTCACCGTTTGCAGTTATTGGGCATGCCAGACTTGCGACAAATGGCCTCCAGACACAAAACCGAAATAATCAACCCGTAATTACCGATAATGCCATGGGGGTACATAACGGTATCGTCGTGAATGATATTTCTCTCTGGAACACAATGAAGAAAAATCCGAAAGACGAGGTAGATACGGAAGCTGTATTTGAGCTGTTTAACTACTACGTTGACCACGGAAATTCTTATATAGGAGCAATGCAACAAGTATATCAAGACATTGAAGGATCTGCGACCCTCGCGACACTTTTTCGCCAGAGAGCATCTGTTATGCTTACTACAAATACCGGATCTTTATACATGCTGCGCGTTAACAATCCACAAGTTGTGGTTTTTGCCTCTGAAGCTTTCATAATTAAACAGTGGTACAAGAAACATATTCATCAGCTTACTTTGTCGAACAATTGGTTGCTTTCGCATATACACGCAGGCAGAGGGTTTTTGTTTGATCTAAAAGGAGATGATACGGAGGAATTTGATTTATATTCTAAGCCCCAAAAAGAGATTGTTTCTAAAAAGCAGCCTGTCTATTCATTGGAGGACCACTCAGACATGCGTGCAGTTGCTGACCCCACTGTAGTTATGTTGTATAGACGATTAAATGATATTGGAAAAATCAAAAAACATGATTTTGACTATAAAACAATTTACGCACTACGTCGTTGCACGAGGTGTATATTACCGGCGACGACACCATTTATAATATTTGACCGTCATGGTGTCTGCAACTACTGTCATGAGCACAAAAAAATTGAATATAGGGGTCGCCCCGCGCTCGAAAAACTCGTCGCACCATATCGAAGTAAAAACGGTGAGCCTGACTGTATAATCGCGTTTAGCGGAGGGAGAGACAGCTCGTATGGACTCCACTATCTTAAAAAGGAATTAGGACTAAACCCTATTGCGTTTACCTATGATTGGGGCATGGTGACTGATATAGCCAGAAGAAACGAAGCACGTATGGTCGGAAAACTCGGCGTAGAACATATTATAGTTTCCGCGGACATTACGATGAAAAGGGATCATATCCGTAAGCACATTTTAGCGTGGATAAACAAACCTGATTTGGGCATGGTTCCTCTTTTTATGGAAGGCGATAAACAATGTGAATTTTATGCGGACCGTCTAGCAAAATACAACAATATTAAACTTGTCTTTTTCTGTAGAGGCAATGAACTCGAGAAGGAAGAATTCAAAGCCGGACACTGCGGTGTGAAAAATGCTGATCCGAACGGAGTTATACACAATCTTTCTTTGTCCGGAAAGATTAATATTGCTAGGTATTATGCGTGGCAATACATAACAAATCCCGCATATATTAATTCCTCACTTTTCGATACAGCATTTGCATACTATTCAACCTATATTCAGAAGCACAATTATATTTTTCTTTGGCACTATATTCCATGGGATGAGAAATCGATACTGTCCACCATTCAAATGAAATATAATTGGGAAGTCTCACCGGAGACGGTTCAACGATGGAGAACAGACGACGGGACGAGTGCGTTCTATAACTATATTTATTATATGGGTCAAGGATTCACAGAAAATGACTCGTTTCGATCGAGGCAGATTCGAGAAGGATTAATTACGAGAAAACGTGCACTTAACGCGGTTTGTGAGGAAAATAAGCCGCGACACGAAGCGCTTATGTGGTATTTTGACCGTGTGGGACTTGACGGGGACGTAGTCTTATCTGCTGTTGACGCAATGCCTCGTTTATATTAAGACAGGGAAAATTTATCAAAACCTTAGGTAGCCCCCATTGTGGTGAAATATATATGAATATCAAAGATAGTCAATCCAAAAGTGGGATGATAGTTTCGTGTTGTAGGTGGACGATGCTCCTCTCAGAGCCATCTCTTCAACCCTAATTATTAAAGTGAGTATGTTTCTTCAATGGATTACTAGGGTTTGAACCGTTCATACATTTTTTGACAATAACCCTCTCTTTGCTAAGAGCCGATACACCTGTTTGGTGGCTATGAAAGGTGTTGTATTTATTGTTGTAAGCGTAATATCCGGATTTTGGGGTATTTCATATGGATCGTTAAAACCTGTAAGTTGATGCAGCGTTCCTTGTCTCGCTTTTGCATACAAACCTTTTGTGTCTCGCTTTTCGCATATATGTTGAGGCGTGTTGACATATACTAGAATAAAACGATGAGCTCCGATGAGGTTACGTACTTTATTGCGGGTTGTTTCATACGGACTTACTGCTGCGCATACCACAACGCCGTTATGACGAACGATTTCAGAGGCTACAAATCCTATCCGTAAAATATTCGTATCGCGATCTTCTTTGGTAAACCCGAGACCTTTTGACAGGTGTGTCCGGATAATATCCCCATCGAGAAGTGTTACTTCTCTCCCATTTTCCTTAATCATGATTCGAAGGATTTCAGCGACTGTTGATTTTCCGGCACAAGGTAAGCCCGTAAACCACACACAAAAGCCTTGTTGATGTGGGGGCGGATACGCGCGCCTAAGTACCTGCTCTACTTCCGGTCTCGTAAACCAACGAGGAAGCCGAAGATGATTTGCGATGTAATGTGTACGTATTTTTGTTCCGGAGAGCGAACAGTATGTTTGTCTAGCTGGTACATGATCCACCTCTTCAAACTGTTTCTTTTGTGGCACATACACCATTTCTTGAAACGGTAGAATATGGACACCTAACTCATTCTGATGACGAAGAAGTAATGCTTGTGCGGCGTAGGGAGGATAGAATGGTTTTCCTTTTTGGTTACACCCTGGACTGGCATGATCTCTGCCAATGATAAAGTAGTTAGCGCCATAATTGCGACGAATAATCGCATGCCAAATCGCCTCTCTGGGGCCAGCCATGCGCATTGCGAGCGGGAGGAGACTGAGAAGTGTTTTTTTATGGTCATAGTATTTATTGTAAAGCGCGATGTATGCTTGAACGCGGGTAAAGTAGTCAATGTCACCCGGCTTTGTCATGCCAACCACTGGATGGATTAGTAGCGACCCATTTATTTTGTTTTGAGCGCGATGGGTGATTTCTTCATGTACCCTATGCATGGGGTTTCGTGTTTGAAAAGCGACCACATCATGAAAACTAAGACCATTTAGTAGTTGTCGTACCTGATATGGTGTATGGCGGAATTGCATAAAATCATAACGTGTTGGCAAGTGAATAACTCTTATTGAACCGGATATATAGTACTTTCCCCACGTATCCATCTCCGCGACCAGAGGGTGAAATTTATCTGTAGTACCATATACAAGTTTTGATTCTTTTTCCATATCCCATTCGTATATTTCTTCTATCTCCATAATGGCTACGGGTTCATTTGTGGAGCTACGAAGGATCACTGGTTTTCCAATATTAATATTGTCACGATTGTGAATAGGTAATGTAATTGGTATTGGGAATAGCATTCCATTCTTAACCCTCATAGTCTCTATGACACTTTCATAATCTGCCTTACCCATAAACCGGTCCAGCGGTGAAAACGCGCCGGTAGCCAGAAGTTCAAGATCATATAGAGATCTCGTGGATATTTGAATTGAAGGCGCGTTGACAAGGTGTTTTTGGAGTTCTACTTTTTCTTTTTCAGAAGCGATAAGCGTGATTAGAGAACCGCCATATGGAGATGTCAGTAGAGTTTTGTCTGATTTTTCTTTCATAGAGCTATATATTACCAAATTGAATGAGTTTGCGGATTTGCTATATATTTTCATTCAGATTGACTTCACATGCTCTGTGTGATGGAATAGCTTTATCCTTTTTCACTCGCTATGCATAGCAAAAATATCATTAATAAAATTACCGCTGGGTTATTCCGTCATCCTCTTCTTTCAACCGTTCCATATGAGTATTCAGAAACAGATGCAGAGAAGATTTTTCGCGTAATTCTTTCAGGAAAGTTAACGCACAACACAGGAAATGAGATAATTTCACTTGAACGTGAATTTTCTGACTATATCGGGACAAAATATGGAGTAGCTACTAATTCAGGAACTTCGTCGCTTCACCTGGCAATGAAGGCAGTTGGAATACAGCCGGGAGACGAGGTTGTCGTTCCTGCGTATACATTCATTGCGGTAGCTCAGGCGGTGTTATTGTGTGGTGGTGTGCCAATTTTTGCTGATATTGACGACACGTTTGCTCTCTCCCCAGCTTCAATAGAAGCAGCGATTACTCCCCGTACGAAAGCAATTATAGTGGTGCATATGTTTGGCAATGTGGCGGACATGAAACAAATCCAAACAACAGCAAAAAAACATAAGTTGTTTGTTATAGAAGACTGTGCACAAGCCGTCGGTGCGAGGTGGAATGGCAAACGCGTTGGCTCCCTCAGCGATATTGGTTGTTTTTCATTTAATGAGAAAAAAGCTATTCCTATAGGACAGGGAGGCATGTTGACAACATCAAACCCTTTGTTTTATAGAAATGCCATTGCCACCCGTAACACCGGTATAGAAATGATCGGTGGGAAGATAGATGTCACAACAATTGGTTCCACGCTATTTATGACAGAGATACAAGCCGCTCTTGCTCGTCGTGTACTGCCACATCTTGATAGATTAAATTCTACACGAGCGGATAACTTTCATACGATTCAAAATCAAATACAAGTTTTGAAGGAGCATCTACAGACGTATAAAATTGTTCAGGGAGCAGAGCCGTCGTTTTCACGATTTGTATGCATGGTAGATTTTCGGTACATTGGTATATCCAGAGAGGTTTTTATAGACCGTATGCGAAAAGAAGGTATCCCAATGAAAACGTTTTATCCACTCCCCTTGTATAAATACACCATTTTTCGGGAGAAAAAAGATATGATAATGCAGAAGACGTTTCCCTTTTCTGAAAATACGCACATAAACTATCGTGCACTTCATCTGCCTTTTACTGAGCAATTTTGTGTGCAACAGGTAGGCATGGAGTTTAGCCCGTATCTTTCTCACGCTGATGCGCTACAGATAGGACAGAGTATCCGTCGAGTGTTCAGGCGTATAGAAAATTAGTTATGTCATTTTTCCCCTTCCATCCTTTTTTAAAAAAATCTGACCGGCTTTTACGCCTTGGGATAATAGGACTTGGCCGGATTAGCGACATACACATCCGCACCTTTGCTCATAATAAAAATGTCAGTATTGAAAGTCTTGCCGATATTCGGAAGGACGTAGTGGGACAAAAAGCTTCCCTGTTAGGCACAAAAAAATTCTCAACGGATTATTGGAGTATTTTAAGCGACTCTTCAATTGATGTCGTTGATATTCTTCTCCCGCATTTTCTACATGCCCGCGTAGTGTGTGAAGCGCTTGAATCTGGTAAGCATGTGATATGTGAAAAACCTTTAGCAACAGAACTTCGCGATATTGATAAAATTGTTTCAGTATCTCGTAAAACCAAGAAACACGTATATCTCAAGCAATATTTTCGTTTCTCAACACTCCATCGGGACGCTAAAGACGCAATTTTGCGGGGAGACATTGGCCGACCGTATTTAGTTTCCTGTGTATATACCGGTGATGCTCTTTCTTCATATAGTGATCCAAAATCATGGCGCGGAAACCTTCACGAAGCTGGTGGTGGAATATTTATGGATGTGGGTGTACACATAGTAGATTTTTTACAAGAACTTTTTGGATATCCTATAGCAGTTACCGGTGTTGTCAAAAAGAATTTTACGTCACTTCAAACGAAAGGCGAGGACATGTCAGTTGTGACATTAGAGTTTCAAAGCAGCATCGTGGTTAATATTATTTGTAGCGCAGCTGATACGTCATATGGGTTTCGGTGGGAAAAACATTTTTATGGAAGCGATGGATCTCTTCACCTTATTGATTTTGGAAAGCCACGCATGGAAATGAGACTGCAAAAAAATCAAAACCTTGAAAAGGTAGAGGTCGAAAATGATTGGTGGGATCATGCGAACATAGGAGCGCTCAATGATTGTATTGAACGAATTATTCGAGGGGAACAGCCAGCGGTATCGCTACAGGAGGCAAAAAATACACTGCACGTCATTAAAAGTGCATATAAATCAGCAATACTAGGAAGAAAAATTAATCTGTAAATAAAATGAACATACTATTTTGGCAACATTCCAATGAAGTGATATTTCCTACTGAGTCATATTATTTTTCCAAAAAAGATGCGCAAAAAATTTATTCAATAGTTTTAAAAGGAGCTTTGCATCAAAGTAACGGAAATGAAGTAAATAATCTTGAAAAAGAGTTTGCCAGTTACCATGGTCTGAGAAATTCATATGCAACAAACTCCGGTACATCCGCTCTAGAACTGGCCTTGAGAGTACTTTCAATTAAACCCGGCGACGAAATAATTCTTCCCTCATATACGTTAATATCAACCCCTCATGCAGTTTTGGAAAATGGAGGAATTCCTATTTTTACTGATATAGATGATACGTTTACTATTGCTTCAAGCACTATCGAAAAATTCATAACGAAGAGGACGCGAGCAATAGTAGTGGTGCACATGTTTGGCAATGTAGCTGACATGGATTCAATATTAAGCATTGCAAAAAAACACAAGTTATTCGTTATTGAAGATTGTTGCCAGGCCATAGGAGCAGAATATAGAAATAAGAAAGTTGGTACTATTGGAGATATAGGTTGTTATTCGTTTAGTGCTAAAAAAGCAATTTTTGCGGGAGAAGGAGGAATGTTGATAGCATCAAATAAATTACTCAATGACAAAATAAATTATATTAAGCATGAAGTAGAAAATCTTCATTTAGCGCCCGATGGAGATATTCAAACCATAGGTCACATGCACCGCATGACAGAGATGCAGGCATCTCTTGCACGGTCAATACTTTACCAGCTGGATACCTTGAACCAAAAACGCAGACAAAATTATATGTATTTTAATAATTTCATAGATCGCTCTCTCCCTCTAATAGGATATAAGATACTACCCAACGCAAACCCTTCGTTCTCTCGTCTTGTATTTATGATAGATTTTCAAAAATTGAAGATTTCAAGAGATTGGTTCATCGAAAAAATGCAATCACAAGGAATACCAATGAAAACTTTTTACCCGCATCCCTTGTATTCATTCTCACTTTTTAAGTATAAACGCGACCGTTTATTAGGTAGCGCGTTTCCATTCTCCTATAATAGAAAAGTAAACTATCAGGATTTACATTTACCTTTTGTTGAACTTTTCTGTAAGAATCAAGTTGGAATGTCATTTAGTCCGTATCTCACAGAAAAACACATACAATACTTATGCCAAAAACTCAAGCACACACTGCTCATGCATTCATAATCTACTATGTTTGAATACGACGCACTAGCAAAATATTTCGATTTATATTTCAATCACACAAACGATATTCCATTTTGGAAAGAAATGGCACAACGACTAGGTTCTCCCATATTGGAACTTTCTTGCGGCACCGGACGGCTTGTTTTTCCCGTTGCAGAAACTGGTGTTTGTATAACAGGAATAGACATTTCTATTCCTATGTTGAAAATAGCAGAGAAAAAATTGAAAAAATACCCGATAGCCACACAAAAAAGAGTGAAGCTGATAAAGGAAAATACTATCTCATTTACTATGAATAATAAATTTAGGGCAATTTTTTGCGCGGAATCATTTTGGGCAGTGACGGATGAAGAACAGACTTCAATGTTAAACTCCATCAAAAAACATCTATTACCTAGGGGGTATCTTGTTATGAGCGTTTCTAATTTTCATGTGCGACCTGAGGATATGAAGAGTCACTATTTAAAAACCTGTAAGCAGTATCCTTCTCTTGGTTTTACCCTTGTAAGACAATGTTTTATAAATAGCAAAGGAGGTTCAAATATTGAACAGATTATACATTTTCTTGACCGTGTATATGAAAATGGCGCTATCAAGCGTATTGTAACTGAGAGAACTGAACGTCAGCGCACCAAGGAAGAGCTTGTCAATTTGCTAAAATCTAATGGTTTCCAGGTGCGAGACGTTTATGGGGAATATGATATGACCAAATGGTCAGATAACTCTAAGTGGACAATTGTCGTTGCACAATTATCTTCTGGTAATTTAAAAGAACAATTAAAGGCGATCTTTGGAAACTGGTTTGCAAAGGCCAAATAACTTCTGTTTATATAGACAGTGATTGGAGTAAAGCGCTGTACTGCTTTTGGGCAACTGTATGATTGAAGTGCATAGCAACTGCCTTTTTAGCATTACGAGAAAGTTTTTGGGAAAGCATAGCGTCTCTTGTAATTAACAGAATCTTCGCACTAATATCTTTAATCGCGTTGTTTGTAAGGAATCCATTGTACCCGTTTTGGATGAGCTTTGGTATTGTTCCTAGGTTTGTTGCAATAACTGCTTTTTCCATGGACATATAATCTAGAATTTTCATGGGACAAAAGTAGAAAGGAAAAAACTTTGGTTTATGGTATAAGGCAAGGCAGATATGCGCAATAGAGACGAGTTGTAGAAATTGCTCAGGGGACATAGGATTTAGCAATAGCATGTTAGCCTCCGATTTCATCGGATGCCAATAATTTGAACCAACAATAACGAAGATAATATGTTTGTCCAGCTTATACATCACGTCCGCAGTCTTTTGTATTATGTCAAGCGCCTGCCATGGAAGATCACCAGAGCCACCCCATAACACAACACGGCAATTATTTTTCAATAAATATGACAGCGCGTGACGAGGCCCAATACTGTGATTCTCAATAGGGGTTTGTACAAAATTTGGAATTATAGCGGTTTTTCGTAAATGTATTTTTTCATTTGCATACAATTGGATTTCGTTTGAAATAAATATACACGCATCGACAAGGTACGATAGAAATCTTCGCTTCATATTGTTTTTCCAAACGAACCATTTCTCGTATATATCTTCGGTGAAGATTAGTCGTTCTTCAGGAAAACCATGTATTTCCCAGATCAATGGAACCCCCGGACATATCAGTTTGAGAATAGTGTATTTATCTAGCATGCACGTGCCATCAATGCGAATCATTATGCCGTTCAAGCATTGTTTGTTGCTCCAGAGAAAGCGAAGTGTAGAAAAAAAATGTGTATTTTTTTGTTCAATGAGGCATACAATATAGCCAAGATTTTCTAATACTTTTTTTCTTCTTGATATATTTACCGATATTGCATTGGAGTGCGACGCAATATAAGGAACGATGTATGCAAGCGTATATTTTTTGTTGTTAAATGTTGGATGTCTCATACCGTTTGAGAATTTCTAATCCGCCATCATGAGTAATAGTCCCATGGTTCATGATAATAATACGTTTACATTGCTGAGTAATAATCTCTGCATTGTGTGCGGAAATAATAATGGTTTTCTTTCCTTTATATTCAGATGACAGGGTGCGTCGGGCTTTTTCTCGAAAATACACATCTCCTGCTCCAAGGCCTTCATCAAGGATGAAAATGCGGGGATTTGCGTGTATAGCAATTGAGAAACCAAGCTTTAGCTTCATTCCGGTTGAATAAGTAAAAAGCGGCGCATCGATAAACTGGTGGATATCAGCATATGAGATAATATCTGGAAGCAATAGGTCAATTTGCTTTTTAGAAAGTCCTAGCAGCATCCCATTGAGGTAAATATTTTGTATGCCAGTCAGATCCGGGTGAAAGCCGGCTTCGAGATCGATGAGTGACACGATTCTACCGTTTGTTTGGACTCGACCGTTGGTTGGCGTGGTGATACCGGCAATAATTTTAAGGAGGGTCGTTTTGCCGCTGCCGTTTGGTCCGATGATGCCCACCCGCTCCCCCTTTTTGATCGTCAGGTTAATGTCGCGGAGCGCCCAGAACTCCTCGTCCCTCCCGTTGACCAGCTTTTCCACCAGCGTTGGCTTCTCGTGGTGGATGGTGTAGCGCTTGGAGACGCCAGAGAGTTGGATGGCGATATCGTTACTTTTTTTCATTTTGCATTAGGAGAAGTTGCCATAGCGGCAGGAATCGTATTAAGGCATCTTCTGGTGTATGCAGTTTTTGAACATCCATGGTAACGATGGTGAGCGTTTTTATATTAAGTTCCGATGCTATAGCTTTGTATTTTTTTATGCTGTCTTCATCGGTTTGTTTCATGGCATACTTTGCTTCCCAGAGCTCAGGTCCGTGTCCTCGATCAACGACGAAATCAAGTTCTTTTTGATTTTCATAATAAAACGATACGGATTTGGACATATCTTTCAGCGTCCGATACACGGTCTGCTCAAACGCAGCGCTGTAGGAGATATTGCCAAGCAGATGATACAGAATGCCATTGTCCGTTATATAGAATTTTTTTGCAGCATAAATGCGCTTGGCGCGGGACGAGGCGTATCGGGGGAGTTCCGAAACCAGGAACGTATTTTTGAGATAATAGATGTATTCCTTGACCGTGTCATTTTTGACATTAAGGATATGACTCAGCTTTGTGTAGGTTGCCTGCTGTCCTGTACGATCAGCGAGGAGGAGGAGTAAGTCTTTGAGGACATCGGGGTTTTTGAGATCATACATTCTGATGATATCTTTATAGAGTACATCGCTCACCAAATCAGAAAAATATGAGGGATCTTTTGACAATACGTACTCCGGATATCCGCCTAACGACAGGTATTCTTCACAATATTTTGTGTACTTATAGATTTCGGTTTCTTTTATCGTTGCCTTTTTGAACTCAAGAAACTCGGTAAAATCCAGAGGGTACATCGTATAGGTTTTTACACGCCCGGTTAAGAAGGATTTTTTTGCGAGAAGTTCAGAAGAAGCCGATCCAGAGAGAAAAATTTGAACATTTTCCGTATCACCCAGTGCTTTCACTTCCTGTTCCCATCGTTTCACGTATTGGACTTCATCCAGAAAGAGGAACAATTTTTCTGATCTATCTAATGCAAATGTTTTTCGAAACTGCATGACGAGCTCGAGAATCGTTGATTGAGATACCTGTGGATGATCAAGAAGGAGATAGAGGATGTGTGTGGGTGGGACATCGCGCAACAGGAGTTTGATCGTTTGACGAAGAAGCGTGGTCTTCCCTACTCTTCGTGATCCCACAAGAAGAATCGTTTTTTTGTGAGAAAGTGAGTTTTGGATGGGCGTGATATATTTGGGCCGTGGTATTCCGGTTTCAAATGCTTCCCCGCGCCACCACGGATTAAGCAGATGTATGATTTCATTCATAGAATGATTCTATTATGAATGGAATGAAATGTCAAATCTTTCCATTTGAATTGGAAAGATATGAATACCTGAAGCTCTTTTATAGAATTTTTTCCCGTCGGACGTGTGGTGATACCGGCGATGATTTTCAGGAGCGTGGTTTTGCCTGATCCGTTGGGTCCGATGATGCCGACCCGCTCCCCTTTTTTGATGGTGAGGTTGATATCTTTGAGCGCCCAGAACTCCTCATCCCTGCCGTGGACCAGCTTTTCCACGAGCGTGGGTTTTTCGTGGTGGATGCGGGATACCAGCCGGTACCCGCCTGGATACCGGGTGTAGCGTTTGGAGACATTGGAGAGTTGTATGGCGATGTCATGACTTGCTTTTTTCATTTATACTTTGGCGGATAGTAACCATTCATATACAGGGAGTATCAGTATGGTTCTTCCTTCAATTTTTATTGTGTCTTTTTCATCTTCAGTAATTATCATGCCGGTACTCCCCCCTACCTCTTTCATGGATTCTTCTAGTGCTTGTACTTCTCTTTGGCGAGTACGCGGGTCAGTTATTGACTGAGAAACTTGGATGAAGGTTTTTTTCTTTGGGAGGTAAAAATCAACCTCCTTATCTTTTTTCGTTTTGTAATAGTAAATATCATCGTTATGGAGTCGCCGAAGGTGTAAAAATACTGTATTTTCTAAAAATTTCCCCTTATCTTCAG
>ERZ1292640.735-Hain-H43-02um-R1-735-length-27023-cov-4_pt1 | contig 27023 bp, 25 predicted proteins | sample MGYA00564404_ERZ1292640 | MGnify/ENA primary metagenome ERZ1292640 (study PRJEB36523, sample SAMEA6512636) | groundwater metagenome | collected 2019-01-08 | study: AquaDiva: Metagenomics assemblies of 32 groundwater samples | reverse complement strand
GGCGATTTTCAGGTTGAAAAAACCACGTGATTTCGTATCGGTAGGCCTGCATCAATTTTAGGATGGTCAAAATCAAGCTCTGGTCGTTCTATTAGTCCAATCTTTTTCATTACATTTATTGACGGGGTATTTATTCGCGCCGTATAAGAATATATCTGGTCAATTTTCAACTCTTCTTGAGCGAATCTAAGAACTTTAAGCGCTCCCTCAGTTGCGTACCCTCTGCCCCAAAATTCTTTATCCAATCTCCAGCCGATCTCTATACAAGGGGTAAAAGAAACTCCCTCGATGAATTTTTCCGAAAGCCCAATGAATCCCATGAAATTCCCGGTCTCCTTTTCCTCCACCGCCCAGAGTCCGAAATTATGAAGTTCCAGATTGTTCTTAAATCTTTCAAAAGATAATTCACTTTCCTCTTTTGTATCAGTTCTTACAAAATATTTTAAAGTGACTGGATCTGAATTCATTGCTATCCAGCACGGCAAATCCTCCACCTGCCAATTGCGCAACCTCAGACGAGTTGTATTGAGCTCTTGAGCCATAGTTCTTAGGTTAGCACTCAACTATTCATTGGTTACAAGAAAGTTAGCAAATGGAGTGACTATTTGTTAGGTGAACGGATCTACAATACTTTGTCTCTCACTGCGAAATCTGCTTTGGCTTGACAGATCTTTGCTAACACATTAATTTCCCAGTATTACTTAAAGGCCTAAGTACGCACTTTTCAATTCCGCTAAGTCAATCTTTTGCATTTGCAGCATAGCCAATGTTGCCCGTTGCGAACCTGCAGAATCTGGTCCACCCAAGTACTCTCCCATGTCAGGAGAAGATACTTGCCACGAGAGACCGAACTTGTCTTTGAGCCAACCGCATTGACTCTCTTGACCACCATCGGCGGTTAATAAATCCCAGTACTTATCAATCTCTTCTTGATCTCGACATGGAATTTGAAAAGAGACCGCCTCGCTGTGCGTGAACTGCGGCCCGCCATTTAATCCAATGAATGGCCGACCAAAGATTGTGAAGTTAACTACTACTTCTTCGCCTTGTAGATTGCCAGGTGTGTCAGTAGGTGCGATCCAATTACTTGTAACAGAGCTATCAGGGAAAATACTTGTATAGAAATTTGCAGCTTCGCGAGCGCGACCGTTAAACCAAAGACATGTAATAAGTTCCATAGTGCGAGCGTACATTAAAATCATAAATGTCTGAGTAACTGGTGAGTGCAAAGGTTGTCAGCTTCAGCAATACGAGTATCAATTTAGTTTACTTTTAATCACCGGCTCTGGCTAAGAGAATTCGCTCTCCATCAATTAACTCTTGATCAGGCAGACCTTTGAGTACATGCACTTTCGCATCTCCGACTACGACCCAATGTTCGGTCCTAGAGCGCTTGACGATAGCCGTCATCTCATCGACTCCTATAAGGATTGCATCGCTTGGCACGTGAAGTAAAACCTTTGCCGCGCTCTCTGGTATCCACTTAAAGAACTTATTGAAATGCGGAATAACACGGATTTCCGAAAGTAGATTTAAACCGGCAGTGGGTGTGCTCTTTAGTAATCTGAAGTTTGGAATATGAGAGCTAAGAACCATCGCCCCTGCGCTACATCCAGCAAGGGAAGCACCGCTTTGCCAGTTACTTACTATTGCTGACCACACAGGCGTATCTATCAGAGTTGCAGCAAGATGGTGTGGGTCTCCTCCCGACATATACATGAGGGCGCTGTTTTGAATCGCATCGATATGCTCTTGTTTGAATGCATCATCGCGGGTGTAAATAGGTAGGTGAATCGGTTTCACGCCGATACTTTGAGCTTGGGTGTGACCAAGCTCTTTCCAGTATTCGAGTCTGTCAGCGCTCTCTCGTCCCGCGGCAGTTGGAATCTGAATATATGTGGGCTCCTTTCCATGCATGAGCGCATCATCGATTAATGATTTTTCAAAGGCGGCCATCGCTGGCAAGTATTCGCCTGAACCTACTAATGCGATTGAACCATTCATTGCGCAATTCTAGTTTCAATTCCGTTCATCCTCCCTTTTAAAGGCAGAGCAGATACGCTCGCCCTGTGAAAAAACCAATTACGGCGCAAAGCCTTCGAAGGACGAACGTATTAGCGGGAATCCTGCACCTTGGACAGATGATCGCAGTTCTAGCTCTGAGCAATGACTTCACATTGCCGATTACTGCAACCTATATGTCAGGTCCACCGGGATCTACTTTTGCATCCCCCGTGGTTTTATTTAATACCCCCGTAGGTTTAACTGTGGCGATTTTCTTAGGAATATCAGCGCTGGCCCACTTTATAGTTGCAAGCCGGCAGTTCGTTGGCCGATATAACGCAGGCATTACAGCGCAGAGGAACTATTTCCGTTGGGTCGAATACTCAATAAGCTCATCGGTAATGATTGTTCTCATTGCACAAGTCACCGGTGTTGCAGAGATTTCAGCAATTATCTCGATCTTTGGCGTCAATGCTTCGATGATTTTATTCGGTTGGCTACAAGAAAAGTATGAGACCCCAGGCAATGGCGGATGGCTTCCATTTATCTTCGGCTGTATCGCCGGTATTGTGCCGTGGGTTGTCCTGTTATTTTACGTCCTATCTATCGGTGGCGTGGGAGAAACATCTGCGCCGACATTTGTTTACGGAATCGTCTTTACAATCTTTGTATTCTTTAACTCCTTTGCTCTTGTGCAATGGTTGCAGTACAAGAAAGTTGGGAAGTGGAGTGAATACATCCGTGGAGAGCGCACATACATCACGCTTTCGTTGATTGCTAAATCTGCCCTTGCTTGGCAGATCTTTGCCAACACTCTAATTTCCTAATTACAAAAGAAAACTATTCTCGCGGCGTGACTCTTAAAGTAAACTACTGGCGGGGGTATCAAAATTCGCGGCCTAGCTCAACTATTACTTTAAACAAGGCATGAACATCATCTTTTGTAGTCCTAAAATTTGTGAAACAGGGGCGTAACCACGTTTGTCCATCTATTTGGGCTGGGGAAATATAGAAGCGTCCATCCGCAATTAACTTCTTACATAGAGTTGCGTTTAGCCAACTGATATCCGAGCACCCTGAGGGTGCATATTGCAATGGCACAATCGAAAGTTCGGGAGCATATGGCAAAACATTAAACTCTGGATGCTCCAGAGCAATCCTGTAAGTCATCTGTGCGAGCTCAATATTAAATTCGATAGCGTTTCTAAAGGCATCGGCGCCATGGGTCTTGAAGGCAAGCCATAACTTCAAAGCCCTCAGAGGTCTCGAATATTCAAGAGTAAAATCAACGGGGTTAGGTTTCTTCTCATCATGGGGCATATACGCCTCTTCATGTGAAAAAGTATCAGAAAGTAAAGTTAGATCTCGAACAAGCAGTAATGAGCAAGACTTTGGAACAAAAAGCCATTTATGTGCATCGATAGTAATCGAGTCAGCATTGTGCATTCCGGTAAATTGCGGTGCCATTTTCGTACCTGCCGCTGGGATCCCATAGGCACCATCTATATGAAGCCAAATGCCAAAACGCTTAGAAATATTGGCTATCTCTTCTATGGGGTCAATTGCGCCGGTGAGAGTCGTACCTGCGGTGGCAATAATTGCTACTGGAGTAATTCCTTGTGCAAGATCACGTTCAATTGCGATCTTAAGTTCACTACTTCTCATCCTGTGATGGTCATCGACATCAATGAGCCGCAAAGCATCTGAACCAAAGCCGAGAATTTCAGCGGCTCTCATTATTGAATAGTGCGACTCTTTCGAAGAGTAAATAGCCGTCTGCGTATTCAATCCCACTTTTCGAGAGTTAGGTAAAGCTGATCTGCGGGCGGCAGCAAGGGCCGTTAAGTTACTCACCATCCCACCCGAAGTGAAAAACCCAAATGGATATGGGTAACCAATGAATTGGGCCACCCATTTTATACATTGCTCCTCTAATAAAGTCGAGGCTCTGGTGTCTACTGCTTGATTTATGTCATACGAAGATGCAAGAAAGTCCGCAATCGCTCCTACCTCTAAACCGCTAGAGCCGATGTATGCAAGAAATCTTGGCCTCGATTGTGCAATGGACTTATCTAAAATATCTATGCTCTGGCTAATTGATTCAGTCGCCTCTGTTCCAAATCGTGGTAACTCTTCAGATAATAGTTTTTTTATATCTGGAGTAATCTCAGGTTCACTTTCTCTTGCTTGATCAAATCCCTCCCACACTGAAACTACTTTTTGCGAAAGAAAATCAAGAACCTCTCTACGGTTTGATCCGATTCGTAACTCATCCATTAGATTCTCAGCAAATGCATGGCAATAGAGAGATGAGCTCGGTGCAAACGCGTAACTAACTCCGATTGACGTATTCCTAATTTTTGAGAAACATCTGAAAAACTGCGTCTTTCATACAATATTCCCATTGCTACATCTTTTAGAGGTGTAGGCAGCTCCTCTATCGCCGCAAGTAGCTTTTTGGCTGGAATTTTTGATAAATCAACAGGTTCACTCTCATCATCAAATGAGATGTCCAAATCAAAAAATGAACTCACTTCCTTCCCTTCTCATCATTTAATAATATCTTTTCGCATCTTGTTGATTTTGCCTTTCATACCTATTCCGGCAACCCCCACTAATGAGCCCTCTCGCAGATAAGCGAAAATGAACTCTTCACCAAGGTTACCCTCCAGAAGCCTAATTTCATCAGCCAGGCGTGGTTCTCCAAACGACAATATGCTAAATTCAAATTGATCGCTCCAAAATGTTGGTAGAGGATTAAATCCATCCTCGCTCTCAAATCCTTCAATCGAGCCTGGAACAACTTGTCTTACTATCTCTCGAGCGGCTCGTCTGCTACTTTCCAGAGGTATGTTCCAGTGCTCAATGCGGCGCGGCGGTAACTCAAATCGCATATTGGGAAACCGTGCAATATCACCAACTCCGAATAAGTTTGAAACTGATGTTCCATTACTTTTTACCGCGTGGAGTGACGAGTCAGTCAATAACCCGTCAGAAAGATCCAATTCATTTCCTTCCAACCATTCAACATTCGCAGCGGAACCGATGGCTTCAATAAATATATCGCAAGCTAAAGATTGACCATCAACAAGTTTCACGTGAGTAATTGCGGTATTACCGACTAAATCAGTAACTCTATTATTGAGATAAAACTCAATACCTTTAGTTTCATGTCTTCGGCGAATCTCCTCGCCGAAGGGTTCACCTAAGATTAGCCCTAATGGAATATCCTCCATGGCAACTATTTTTACCCGACACCCTAACCCTCTAAGAGTTGCTGCAACTTCGAGCCCAATAAATCCAGATCCGAGAATCACGACATCCTTGCCTGATCCAACTGCTTGGCGAATCGCCTTGGCGTCATCAAAAGTACGGAGTGCAAATCTTTCGCTCTGCAAATTATTCGGAAAAACAAGTTTTTTTGAACGAAGTCCGGTCGCTGCTACTAGAAAGTCAAACTCAATTTTTTTACCAGATTGTAAAGTTACACTTTGTTGCTCCATTGACAATTGCCGAACGCCATCTCCTAAAGTAAATTCAGTATTTAGTTCATCGCTTTTAATTGGAAAACTCACTTGGGCAAGCTCTTGATCTTGAGCTAATAAACTCTTTGAAAGTGGCGGCCGGTTGTATGGCATATGCCACTCATCTCCGAGAATCTGGATGTGGCCCGAGTATTTATACCTTCGAAGCGACTCTGCAGTTCGCAAACCACCCATTCCTGCTCCCACTATTAGCGTCCTAGGAGATGAGTCGATATTAGGTTTCACTAGTCAAATACTTGAATCGCTTGCATCGGACAAATATCGGAAGCAGACTTCACGTTCTCGCGTTCAGATTCATCTGCAGAAGCAAGATATTCAAGCTTGTCATTCTCATTTAATTTGAAAATATTTGGAGCTTCGTAGACACATTGGCCGTAATGCTGACACTTGTCCATGTCTACCTTAATTGTGATCATTTCTTTCCTTTACCGTCGATGGATATAGATCTTTAGAAGGAGTTCTAATTCCACGAAACTCCCAATCCCCACCCAATGCCGTCGAAATAACCTCTTCGCTCTCAGTAGGTTGCGCCCCAACGTCTTCCCGAATCGAATGACCCTCGACTATTCGGTTAGTCAATCTGCCTAAACCTTCGACTTCGACCTCCACGACATCTCCGATATTGACGGGCCGCGAATTAGCTGGTGTTCCAGAAAAGATAATATCTCCTGGCGATAAAGTAATAGTTCTCGCAATATCTGCCACTAGGTAATGCATGTCCCACTCCATGTTTTTAGTATTGTCCTCTTGTTTTAAAACGCCATTAACATAAGTTCGTATAAATTTATTATGGAAATCCCAATCAGTAACTAATCCTGGACCAACGGGTGCAAGAGAGTCAGCGCCTTTAACCCGAAGCATGGAGCCGGCATCAGTATCGCGGAAATCATGTAAGCCAAAATCATTTCCAATACTGTAGCCAGCAATGTACTTATGAGCGTCAGCAATTGATATGTCCTTACATGTTTTACCAATTACGATCACAATCTCACCTTCATAATTGAGCCATTTGCATCGTTTAGGGCGAACTACATCGCCATTGTGAGAATTAAGAGCTGTTATTGGTTTATGAAAATATGTGGGAGCCGGCGGGAGTTTAGTTAAGAATTCTTTCGTGCGACTGTCGTAATTTAGGTGAACAGCGATAATTTTTGTAGGCTCACAAGGAGGAAGATGTACTGCATTTTCAATCAAAACTTTTCGCCCATCTTCAGTTTTCAATAAATCTCCAAAACGCTCAACCACTTCTACTTTATCATCTAGAAGAATTCTTCTAATTTCAGTCACGACTTAGCTCCAAGTCTTTAGGTTGAGGAAAACCATTTTCTGGTTCTGGAAAATAGACATGTACTTGACCAGTCCCTATAGAATTTTCGTACTCACTGTATAAAATGCCTCTGGCAGTATTTGCGCCTTCACCCAACGCACCAGCCATGGCAAGGTAATGAAAGAATCCAGCTTCTGGCCGGTATTTTCTGAAGGTTTCGAAATCATCAAGAATTGCTTTATGGTTTCCTGCTTTCATCCACTCCAAGACCTGAAGGTCGTATAAGTAGGCCTCTTTACTATAAATGTGGACCGGGTCGCTTGCTTCATGCTTTCTTAAATCACGCAGTTTATGAAAAGTGTGTGATAACGCCCCCGATGCGACTACTAAAACTTTACGGTCGATATCTCGAATCGCCTCGCCTATCGCCCTACCAGCGCGAATAAAATCCTCTGGAACGCCTGTCTGGCAAACTGACATGCTGATCCAACGTTTTTCATCCAGCCCTCTTCCAAGGTAATGCCAGAGATTTAGCGTTGCATAAAAAATAGGTAGGTGCGGATCCGAAATCGGAGTTATCCACGTTCCATTTTTTTCGTCGTATTGCGCAATTGCATGGGCTAATTCAGGATCGCCTTTTATTGCATAAGGGATCTGCGACATTCCTCGTGGCAACTCTTCGGACGTATATAGTCCAGAACGCTCAGCAGCGGCAGTCACAACAAATTCGACGGTCGTAGCCCAGTGACTGTCTAAGACGACCACTGTGTCGTAATCTAAAGTTTCAAAGATTTCTCTACGAAGGCGTTTTAATCCTGGAACGAGGCTGATTTCTTTACCACCATTTAAATCTTTGCGAACCGGTTCTGGCAACATAATCGTTGGAACATGTGCAAGAAGAGCTGCCCCGACTATACGACCCATTTTTCAGTCCTTCCATCCATTAGGCGCAATGACAGTATTCTTAACGTCTGCGTAAAAATCAAATGACCACGATCCACCATCGCGACCAATTCCCGATTTTTTCGAACCCCCAAAGGGAGCCTTTAAATCCCGAACAAAAAAACAATTCACCCAGATAGTACCTGCGACCAAGTTCTTCGTGATCTTTTCTGCATGCTCGCGATTGCCCGACACTACGACCGCTGCAAGTCCGAACTCAGTTCCATTAGCCATAGTGAGTGCCTCTTCATCATTAGAAAATGTTTGCATACACAGTACCGGCCCGAAAATTTCTTGTGTGAGAATTTCGCTACCGTTTTTTGGCTGCATGACAAGCGTTGGTCTGAAATATAATCCACCCAACTCCGAATGTGGATCTCCTCCAAAGACAATATTTGCACCCTCATCTTTAGCACGGGCTACAAACCCTGCAATTCTATTAAAATGATCTTGATGAATCTGCGGCCCAATATTTGTCGCTTCATCTCGAGGATCACCTTGTATAAGTTTTTTCGTTTTTTCGTTAAAAATGCGGCTGAACTCATTGGAAATACTCTCATGTACCAGCATGCGTGTTCCCGACAGACATACTTGCCCCGCATTGTCATACTGCTCAACTGCTAAATCAGTTGCTAACTCTAAGTCAGCATCTCCTAATACAATGAATGGGCTCTTTCCACCGAGTTCAAAATTTACCGGCGTTAAGTTTTCTGCAGCAGCTCGAGCAATTTTTTTTGCAGTGGGTACTGAACCAGTAAATGAGATACGTGATAATCCTGGATGTTGTGTTAATGCCGCTCCGGCCTCGGCTCCTATTCCGAACACGACATTAAATACGCCGGCAGGAATCCCTGCTTTTATAGTTAGGTCGGCAAAGAAGCTTGCAGTAAGTGGAGTCCACTCCGCAGGTTTTAAAACTACGGTATCGCCCGCTGCTAAAGCGGGACCAATTTTCCAAGTAGCGAGCATAAGTGGTGCATTCCATGGAGTTATTAGTGCGGCTACTCCAGAAGGATCCCAAGAAATATGATTTACGTGTCCCCTTGTTTCAAAAGCATCGTGCTTTAATTCATTTATAGCCCAGTCGGCAAAGAATCTTATATTTGCTGCCGCCCTAGGCATTACTCCCCGTCGGTTGGATCGAAGTAGTGATCCATTGTCTAGAGTCTCTATCTGAGAAAGTACCTCAATATTCTCCTCAATCAGAGTTGCAAGTTTTTCTAGCTTTTCACCACGGCCCCTTGGCCCAAGCTCTCTCCACTCTGGAAAAGCAGTTTTGGCGGCAACGACTGCAGCATCAACTTCCGATGCTCCTGCGCGTGAAAAATTGCCTAAAAAACTTCCATCAATAGGTGAAGTATTTTCAAAAGTTTCAACTGATACAACACGTTGTCCGTCAATGAAGTGGCGAGTATCAATCAACACTCCTGCAATCTCAACAGTGTCCATACTTCTCCCCACTGGGCTAAACAACTCATGAAATAAACTCAGATAGATTCTAACAACTTTACTCTTCCACTGGCTATACTAAATTTTATCCGCGACTTAACGATTGGGTGCACTATGAAAAGTCAATCTGTCAATTTGTCAGATTTAGATTTATTTGATTCAGGTGCTCCTTGGCAAATTTTCGAGGACCTACGCACACATGAACCAATTCACTGGAGTGAAGAAGCGGCTCCCAACCATGGATTTTGGTCATTAACTAAGTATCACGACATAGTTTCAGTCCTTCGCGATCCAAGTACTTTTACAAGTGAACGTTTCACCAACTTAGAGGAAGTAGACAGTGAGCAAGAAGAAGCTAGGCGTTCTCTTTTAGAGACCGATGGAACACGGCATCGAGCTTTGCGGCAGTTATTACAAGGCCAATTTACTCCTGGCGCAGTTGCACATTACGAAACTTTCTTGCGCGGATTGACAGCCACAACTTTAGACAAAGCCTTTGCTCTCGGTGAATTTGATTTCGTTAAAGAAATTGCGGCCGATTTTCCAATTAATGTTCTAGCTCGCTTGCTTGACGTTCCAGAGCAAGACACTCAGCAACTTATCGAATGGGGGAATCGAATGATTGGCTTTGACGACCCTGAGCATGCAGATATATTGATCAGTGATCCCGAAAGCGAAAAATATCGTCTCGTTCCGTTCCGTTCGCCCGCCGCACTAGAGGTTTTTTCTTATGGAGATGCACTGGCCAAAGATCGTCGTGGCAAGGATGGAACTGATTTAGTCTCTGTACTAATTAATGGCGAAATGCGAGATGGAATTCCTCTCTCCGAAAGAGATTTTCATACTAACTTTCTATTACTAGTAGTGGCGGGGAATGAGACAACACGCCACACTATTTCACATACCATGATGAATTTGATCAGGCACCCTGCACAATTACAAAGGTTGCAGGAAAATCCTGAATTAATACCTTGGGCAGTTGAAGAGTTCCTCCGATACGCCAGCCCTGTCTATCATTTCCGTCGTACGGCCACCAAAGATGTTCAGATGCACGGCAAGGTCATTCGGGCTGGCGATAAAGTAGTTACCTGGTTTGCTTCTGGAAATCGTGATCCAGAAATTTTCGAGAATGCAAATAATTTTGATGTGGCAAGGAATCCTAATGAGCATATGACATTTGGTCGCGGAGGTCCTCATATGTGTCTCGGCAACGCCTTAGCTCGAATTGAACTACGCATTATGTTTGAAGACTTAGTGTCTCGAATTGATAGTATGGAGATTACTGGACCGATTGATTTTTTACGATCGAATTTTGTGCATGGAGTCAAGCGGATGCCGGTAAAAGTGCACCTGCACTAGCCAAATAAATGCCTGAGGAATTAGCATTACTACTGCTTCCTCGGAGCAGTCTTAGGATACCGTTAAGAACTAAATGAGTAAAAACTTATTTTAACAGGGAGTACCAATGTCAAATGAAATACATGAGATTCGAGAGAGACTTGAAAAAGAAGGTTTAGATATCCTGCGAATTATGTTCGCAGATGTACTAGGTACAACTCGATCAAAATATGTATTGACATCAGAATTGGAAAGAGGCGTTAAGCATGGTCCTGCCTTTTGCCAAGGAGTCTGGGTTACTACTAATAGAGGTGACGTACTGGATGCCGAAAACATTGTCTCTGATGGTTTACAAGATTTCATAACTAAGTTAAATCCGAAAACAATCAAAAATCTTTCGTACGAGTCGGGCATGGCTTGTGTAATTGTTGATGCATATAATCCCGATTTGTCGGAAAATCTTTTTGCTCCAAGAACTATCTTGAAAAGAATTATTGCGCAATACGCAAAGATTGGGCTCGTCCCAGTTGTTGGACCTGAACTCGAATTTTATATTGCAAAGTGTGTTGATGGGAAGTATTCCCGTGCGCATGAAAATATTGGTTTGGTTTATACAACAGGACCTATGGTTGACCCTGATGGCACCTTCCTGCGAATTGTTCGACGTCTAGATGAAATGAATATTGGCGTCGTCGCAGCTAATCATGAATTCAGCCCAAGTCAATATGAAATAAACCTCTGGCATTCCGAGGCACTTGATGCTGCCGATCGCACTTTTATTTTCAAAACTGCAATAAAGGATATGGTGCTAAAGGAAAATAAAATTGCAACATTTATTGGAAAGCCTTGGTCAGATGAGGGTGGTAGCGGATTTCATTTACACTTCTCTGTTGAAGATACTCATGGCAAAAATGTCATGCATGATGGCAACCGAGAACTTTCAAGCATTGCCCAGCACATGATTGCGGGCATATTAGAAAATGCTGCAGCTATTACTGCTTTATCTAATCCGACCGTTAACTCCTTCAAGCGGCTTGGACCAGATACTTTGGCGCCTTACCGGGCAAACTGGGGGTTTGATAATCGCAGTTGCATGGTCCGAATTCCACCAGAGCGCGAAGCTGGAACTCGACTAGAAGTGCGCGTCGGAGATGGCGCGGCAAATCCATACTTGATAATTGCAGTAATTCTGGCGGCGGGACTTGATGGAATAAATCGTAAACTTTCTTGCCCTGAACCGGCAGAAGGTATGGCGTATAACAATGAGTCGGCACCAGTTCTGCCAATGTCATTTAAAGAGGCTCTTGATGCATTAAGTGCCAACGAGAACATTAAGACGTATCTTTCTAGCGAACTCATTGGAGTATTTCTGGCTTTAAAGCGCGATGAAATTGAACGATATGAGAAGACCGTCGCTGATCCTGAGACACGGGACGTCACCCAATGGGAGCTAGATGAATATCTACTACGTTTCTAGTGATTTTAAACTTTCGAGTTAGATTTATCAAAAAGTAATTTCCCGCCGTTGAAAGTGACTCCTATTTCACGGTAATAGCCACCAATAATTTCTTCTACCGGAAGAATCGAGGCTAACTCGTCCCATGGGGAATCTAAGAGTTCGAGTTCGGCCGAACCGTACCAAGGTTCTCCTACATCTAAATCAACACCACCCATCGTAATAAGTTGATCAAGGGAGTTGCCTAACCCTGGGGAGATCGATGGCACCCATCGGTTATGCAACATTGGATGGCCATTTACAAAACCATTAGTTTTAGAGGGTCCAATTAAAGTAACTCGCGCCGTCGCAAGTCTGTAATCATAGGCCGCGACGCTTGCGCCGAGTTGTGAACCAGGTTCTAGTTTTGCGGTAGCTTTCCCGCGATTAAAAATTCGAGTTACCGCTATCGACCCGAGTTTTTTTGGATATCCTTGGAACCACCCGCGTGCAATTGCAAAATCCTTAGTCACCCAGATTGCTACGCAACGACTATAGGTAACTCCTTCATATTTGCAACGTACAACAACGAATGCTTCAAGATATTGAGAGCGTACGGGATCAAGCAGTTCTTCTTTTGACTCTGAACAACTTTGCCAATCGGCCCAAATAAAAGCAACGGCTCCGGGATCTTCATCGACTAAATCAACCCCTGTCGGAAGCAAGGCTTTAATATTCTTTGGATTGGTTCGGTATTCGACAGTGATTAAGTTTCCAGAATAAAACCAAGGCATATCAGGCACGATTGCGCTCTTGCCTATAGGAGTCTGGGGCGCTAAAAAGCCCTTCAAGCTTGACATTCTGCGGCGCACTCCTTTGTTTAGGTCTTGCGAACTTTTATTAACCTGTAACTCTTCAGAATAGCATCCGAAAATGCTTGACAATAGAAGTAAGACGCGCCACTCTATCGGAAATTGCTTTAGATGTGAACGATTAATGAATCGTTAAAAGGAGAGTATATGACTGAACAAAGTTCGATGCTTCGTAAAGGACGCCTTGGTGTATTTGGAATTGTTTTCTTTGTAGTGGCCGCCTCTGCGCCCTTAGTTGGAATGACTGGTGCAGTTCCTGTTGCAATGTTATTAGGCAATGGCGCCGCAACACCTGGAGCTTATCTCGCAGCAGGAATAACGCTGTTGATTTTCTCAATTGGATATGCATCAATGAGCCATCACGTGACAAACGCCGGTGCATTTTTCGCATTCGTAGGAAAAGGTTTGGGTCTCAGAGCAGGCGTATCGGCATCCTACGCCTCACTCGTCGGTTATTTGACCATCCAGCTTGCAATTTATGGTTTTTTTGGTCTTGTCATGAATTTAACTATGGCCGAGTATGGCGTTAATCTGAATTGGTATGTGTGGGCGCTGATTGGTCTAGTGATTGCAACGGTGTTATCAGTTCTCAGTGTCGATGTTGGTGCAAAAATCCTAGGAACACTACTTATTATTGAAATACTCTCTCTCCTCGTTACAGCACTTGCAATTTTTATTAAAGGTGGTCCTGAATCGATAAATATTTGGGGCTCATTTAATCCTTCGACAGTATTTGCTGGTGGTTTTTCAGGACCAGCTGGTATTGCTTTAGCTTTTGCCTTCGCTTCATTTATTGGTTTCGAAGCCACGGCGATTTATGGTGAAGAATCTCGAAATCCTAGGCGTGATGTTCCTCGCGCAACGTATTACTCAATCATCGCAATTTCGGCGATTTTCGCGGTTGTCTCATTTGCAATGGTCGTCGGAATGGGTCATTCAAAGTTGATAGATGAGATTGTTAGTAGAAGTTCGATAGATGGTGCACCGCTTGCAGATCCAGCTAATGTTCTTTTTAGCCTTTCGGGCCAATATGTGGGTTCAGGAATCGTTGATTTAATGAAGATTTTGGTACTTACCTCACTCTTTGCTGGCTTGCTTGCTTTTCAAAATGCCGCTAGCCGCTACTTCTTTGCAATGGGACGAGCCGGTGTCATGCCGAAAAATTTTGCAAAAACTAATAAATGGGGAGCGCCTCAGAACGCATCATTTATGACATCGATAATTGCGGCGGCAGTTATTGTTATTTTCGCAGCGGGAAACCTTGATCCCTTTACAAAACTATTTAGTTGGATGAGCGGTATCGCTGTTATTTCGATTGGTGCTGTTGAGATTCTAGTTTCGCTCGCAGTTGTCAAATACTTTTCAACTATGAACAATCAAAATATCTGGAAAACTAAGATTGCACCAATCGCATCGGTAGTACTTCTCGGTGGCGGGTTGTATCTATTGATGGCCAGATTCAATCTTCTAGCCGGAACTGTTTCGGCAGGAGTTGATCCATCACTTCCTGAAAGTGCTTGGAAACTTTCTAGTTTGGGATGGTTTTTGATTCTTGTTCCGTTTATTGCTATGGCTTTCGGATATTTAGTGGCAACAATCTCAAAGAGCAAACATGAATCTCTTACACAAGATTTCTCATAGCGCTAAATAACATCGGTTTCTCCCTCGGATTGGCCACGATCCTTTCAATAGATTAAGGAGACCGCGAATTGTTTGATTCTGCTGAAATGTGGCATAGCTTTATCGCCACATTGAAATTTCCGACAACGCATATTGTCGGAGCGCAAAGAATCGATAGTCCTCGGCATATGCCGGTTATAAATCCTTCAACAGGCAAAGTTGTGACACATGTCGCCCAAGGCAACGAGATTGAAATAAATCTGGCGGTTGCTGCAGCGCGCGAGGCCTTTGATAATGGACCCTGGCCGAGGTTGGCTCCGCGCGAACGCAAAGAGCACATGTTGAAATTTGCGGACACGATTGAAAGCCACCGAGATGAACTTGCAGCGTTGGTCACTCTCGAAATGGGCAAGCCAATCAGTGACTCATGGGGTATCGAATTAAACGCTCTGATGCATACGATTCGATGGTTTGCAGAGTTAGCAGACAAAATTTATGATGAGGTACCACATGTTGGTGAAAGTGCCTTAGCTCTTATCACACGAGAACCCGTTGGAGTAGTTGGAGTAGTTACTCCGTGGAATTTTCCATTGACGCTAACGGGTTGGAAGATTGCGCCAGCGCTGGCAGTCGGTTGTACGTTAATAATAAAACCTTCGGAAATCTCCTCTTTATCGGTTCTTCGACTTGCCGAATTGGCACTTGAGTCCGGGATTCCTGCTGGAGTAATAAATGTCGTCACAGGCCTTGGAACCGAGGCTGGTAAGGCACTTGGAGTTCACAATGATGTTGATGCACTTGCTTTTACTGGTTCGACCGCAACGGGCCGACAATTTTTACATTATTCAGCGGACTCCAACTTAAAGCATGTGTGGCTCGAGTTAGGCGGAAAGTCTGCAAACATTGTTTTCGCGGATGCTCCTGATTTGGAGGCTGCGGCGCAAGCGGCTGCATGGGGAATTCGATTTAACTCTGGACAAATGTGTACTGCCCCAACTCGTCTACTACTCCAAAGATCCATCCAGCACTCATTTACCCATCGAGTTATAGAGATTCTGCAAGACATCAAAGTGGGAGATCCTTTTGATCCTTTGACTCAAATGGGACCTATTGCAAGCGCTAAACAGTTGAGCACAATAAATTCGCATATTGAATCGGCACGTTCAAGAAATCTGCAAGAAGCACTGAAAAGTTCTACAATTGAGACGAATGGATTTTGGTTATCTCCTGTTGTCTTTAGCGAGATTTCCCCCGATGATGCATTAGCGCAAGAGGAAATATTTGGTCCCGTTCTCGCAGTAATCGCTTTCGACACTGAGGAAGAAGCCGTTCACATTGCCAATAATTCAAAGTATGGCTTAGCAGCAGCCATTTGGACTTCGGATTTGTCTAGGGCTCATAAGATTGCAAGAAAGATAAAGGCCGGAACGGTTTGGGTGAATTGTTACGAGGAGGGTGATCTAACAGTGCCATTTGGCGGCATGAAACAATCTGGTAGCGGCAGAGACAAATCTATTCATGCTTTAGATAAGTACTTAGAAATTAAAACGACGTGGGTGCAACTTTAAATTCGAATATCCATTATTAATCGTTTTGTGGAAATCCTAAGTTGATTCCACCATGGACTGGATCTAACCAGCGACTAGTAACGACTTTGCCGCGAGTAAAGAAGTGAACGCCTTCAGTGCCATGTGCATGTGAGTCACCAAATAGTGAGTTCTTCCATCCACCAAATGAGTAGTAAGCCATTGGCACTGGGATGGGAACGTTGATGCCTACCATTCCAACTTCTACCTCGTTTTGGAATCTTCGAGCAGCTCCGCCATCGTTAGTAAAGATTGCGGTTCCGTTGCCATATTCATGGCTATTAACAAGGGCTAAAGCTTCATCGTAGGTATGAACGCGAATGATGCTCAGAACCGGCCCAAAGATTTCCTCCTTATAGATGGACATCTCTGGCGTGACATTGTCGAACAGGGTTGGCCCAAGCCAGAAACCATCACCAGCGAGTTCTAATGCACGGCCGTCAACAACGAGTGTTGCTCCAGCCTGTGCACCGGCTTCAATATATGAGGCGACTTTGTCGCGATGTACGGCAGTTACCAGTGGACCCATTTCAGAGCCCTGGGTACCATCGCCAGTTTTAATACTTGCCATGCGGGATTTAATCCGTGCAACTAGCGCGCTGGCAATTGGTTCGACGGCAACGATTGCAGAAATTGCCATACAGCGCTCTCCGGCGGAGCCAAAGCCAGCATTTATTGCGGCATCGGCGGCGAGTTCGAGATCGGCATCGGGCAGAACAATCATGTGATTCTTTGCGCCACCTAAAGCTTGCACGCGCTTACCGGCTTTTGTACCGGTTTCGTAGACATAACGAGCAATTGGAGTAGAGCCAACAAATGAAATCGACTTTATTCCTTTATGGGTAAGGAGTGCATCAACTACTTCTTTGTCTCCATGAACAACATTGAAAACACCATCAGGCAAACCTGCCTCTTTCCATAACTGCGCCATGAACATCGTCGCACTTGGATCTTTTTCAGATGGCTTTACGATTACAGTATTGCCACATGCGATTGCAACAGGGAAAAACCACATTGGAACCATCGCTGGAAAATTAAATGGAGAAATAATTGCAACCGGGCCAATCGCTTGACGGATTGAATAAACATCGACACCAGTTGAGACTTCTTCAGAAAAACCACCCTTTAAAAGGTGTGGAATTCCGCAGGCAAATTCAACGACTTCAAGTCCACGTGTTACTTCTCCGGCGGCATCGCTTAAAACTTTTCCATGCTCATCGGTAATTAATGCGGCTATTTTCTCTTTGTTTTGCTGAACTAATTCGCGAAAGGCAAAGAGAACTTGGGTGCGTTTAGTCAGTGAGCTATGACGCCAGGTTGAAAAAGCGGCCGAAGCTGCATCTACTGCACGATTAACGGTTACGGGATTACCAAAGGCGACAGTCTTTGTGACCTTCCCGGTTGCCGGGTTAAAAATATCACCCGTGCGTTCTGGAGTTGATGTATCAAGGGCGCCGTTAATCCAGTGCGTAATCTGATCCATAGGTTCAATCTACTTCAGGGCGTTAGAATGGCGCCAATTACTACTTTTTCAAGTTAGAGGCTACTTTGATGAGCACACCAATTAATGATCCAGCCAAGCAAGCGGCAGTCAGCGCGGCAGACCACAAGTATGTTTTTCACTCATGGTCGGCTCAAGGGGCGATTTCACCCATGCCTGTTGCAAGCGGCTCAGGATCTCGTTTTTGGGACTTTGAAGGTAAGACCTATTTAGATTTCTCCTCACAGTTAGTCTTTACAAATATCGGTCATCAACACCCTAAAGTTATCAAAGCAATTCAAGAGCAGGCCGAGGTTCTTACAACTGTTGCACCCCAGCATGCAAACGATGCGCGTAATGAAGCAGCACAGCGCATTGTTGAATTAGCCGGTGCGCACTTTGCCAAAGTCTTTTTTACTAACGGTGGTGCTGATGCGATTGAAAACGCAATTCGTATGGCACGTATGCATACTCACAAACATAAAGTGCTTTCGACGTATCGTTCATATCACGGCAACACTGGTGCTGCGATTAATGCAACGGGTGATCCACGCAGATTCCCCAATGAGTTTGCATTTGGTCATGTGCATTTCTTCGGACCATATCTTTATCGCACATCTTTTTGGGCACAGAATGAGGAAGAAGAGTGCAAGCGCGCTTTAGAGCATCTTGAAGAAACAATTATCTTTGAAGGACCCAACACAATCGCCGCCGTCTTAATTGAAAGCGTGCCCGGAACTGCCGGAGTGTTAATGCCACCTAAAGGTTATCTCGAAGGTGTTCGCGCGCTGTGCGATAAGTACAAGATTTTGTGGATTGCCGACGAAGTTATGTCAGGCTTTGGTCGCACCGGAAAATGGTTTGCTTATCAGCATGGCACATCTGTCCCGGATCTAATTACCTTTGCTAAAGGTGTTACTTCGGGATATATCCAACTTGGTGGTGTTGTAATTAGCGAAAGCGTTTCTAAGACTTTTGATGAAAAAGTATTTGCCGGCGGCCTAACATATATGGGTCACCCACTGGCCTGTGCAACAGCCGTAGCAACTATTGATGTAATGAAAGAAGAGGCGATGTTGGAGAACGCCACCATGATCGGCGAGAAGATCTTAGGACCAGGATTATTTGAGTTAGCTAAAAAGCACAAAGTCATAGGCGATATTCGCGGCGCGGGTGTCTTCTGGGGCGTTGATTTAGTAAGTGATCGTGCCACTCGCGAACCTCTTGCGCCATACGGGGCATCGAGTCCGGCGATGAACGAATTAGTAGCGGCCTGTAAGAAAAATGGCTTGATGCCATTTAATAACTTCAACCGCATTCACTTGTGCCCACCATGCAATATCTCAGTCGAAGATGCCAAACTCGGTCTTGAGATGCTGGATAAGGCTTCGGGTGAAATCGAAAAGTATTACACCGGCGCTTAGTTCAATTAAGGGATAGTTAAACGTTGAACCTAAATTCAACGACATCGCCATCATGCATGACGTAATCCTTACCTTCCATACGAACTTTGCCCTTTGATTTTGCTTCGGCCATTGAACCTGCCGCGATTAAATCATCGAAGGAAACTATCTCGGCTTTAATAAAACCTTTTTGGAAATCGGTATGAATTACTCCGGCCGCTATTGGCGCAGTGTCACCTTTGTGAATCGTCCATGCACGAACCTCTTTAGGTCCGGCCGTTAAATAAGTCTGTAAACCTAAAGTGCGAAATCCAACATGGGCCAACGTTGCAAGTCCTGGCTCTTCAAGACCGATCGATTGTAAAAGTTCAAGAGCATCTTCATCGCTGAGTTCAGTTAACTCTGCCTCGGTCTTAGCGTCTAGAAAAATCGCTTCGGCCGGTGCGACGAGGGCCGCTAACTGGGTACGCAGTTCAGCATCATTTAATTCGGCGGCATCGACATTAAAAACGTAGAGAAATGGTTTAGCCGTTAACAACTGTAGTTCGGCGATGAGAGGTAATTCGACTTTACTGCTAGATAGTGGTTTACCTGAATTGAGAACTGCCTCGGCCTCTTTAACGGCATCGACAACGCGTTGGCGCTCTTTGTGCATACGCGCCTCTTTTTCTAATCGAGGCAGCGCTTTTTCAATCGTCTGTAAATCGGCGAGCGCTAATTCGGTATTAATGATCTCCATGTCACTGGCAGGATCGACGCGGCCTTCGACGTGAATGACATCGCCATCGCTAAATACGCGGATAACTTGGCAGATCGCATCGGTTTCGCGGATATTGGCCAAGAACTTATTGCCCAGTCCCGCTCCCTCAGATGCGCCCTTTACGATTCCGGCAATATCCACGAATGAGACGACGGCCGGAAGCAGGGTTTGGGATCCCACGATTGCGGCCAAAGCGGCCAAGCGTGTATCCGGGACTCCCACGACGCCGACATTGGGCTCGATAGTGGCAAAGGGGTAGTTAGCGGCTAGGACGTTGTTTTTGGTCAGGGCGTTAAAGAGGGTGGATTTACCCACGTTTGGCATGCCGACGATTCCGATTGAGAGGCTCATAAGGAGTAGAGCCTACGCGGGATTGTCGGTACCGCCTGCCACGATAGCCCCATGCCTACATACATAACCACACTCATCGTCGGCCTTTTCGCGGGTGGTGCTATTGGCTATCTCCTGCGTGCCTCGAAATCCGGTGTGGCCGATCGCGCCCTGCTCGATGATTACAAAGCTCAGTTAGCGGCAGAGCGCGAAAAAACTGAATCCACCGTTAAATTAAATGCCGAACTCAACGCTGTGAAAGAGTCGGTTCAAAAACTTTCGACCCAATCCAATGAGGCTAATCGAATCCGCACCGAGGCCGAAGCAAAGCTCGAGACAACAATTAACGAGATGCGACGCGCTTCAGAATCAATCTTTGATGAAACGAAGAAAATCGCGGGGGCGTTATCTAATACGCAAACTCGCGGAAAATTTGGTGAGGCACAACTTGAACTATTACTACAGGGTGCAGGTCTGCGCGATGGCCACGAATACAGAAGACAGAAATCTACAACCGATGCCGACTCATCGGGAATTCCAGATATCACCGTGAAGATGCCGGGCGGCAGTTCAATATTTATTGACTCGAAGTTTCCTTTTGATCGCTTCTTGGAGGCCTTCGGAACCGAGGATCAAAATCAGCGCGATGAGTATTTAACCTCGCACACTAAGGATTTACTTAAACATGTCGAAGCGCTAGCAAAGCGCGGATATCACAAATCAGCGCGCTCCCCCGATTTTGTTGTTCTCTTTGTTCCATTTGAAACGCTTTTATCGGAGGCTTTGCGCATCGATCCGAATCTACTCGAAAAAGCATTTAAGCTCGGCGTTACTATTGCAACTCCGACGTCGATGATGGCTTTGCTGCGCACTATTGGCTACATCTTTACGCGCAATAAACTCGCAGAAAACGCCGATGAGATTCAAAAGGTTGCTAGTACATTTCTAAAAAATATTACACTGCTGCATACCAAGATTGTCGCCGTCGGTAAGGCGATTACATCCACAGTTAAGGCCTATGAAGATCTAGTTCCAACGGCTGAAAAGACCGTACTTAGCCCCGCCCGCAGGATTCACAACTTGGGTGTGAGCGGAGACAAAGATAAACTTGCCATTGAATATCCCGAGGCACCTGCTTCGGTGCGAGAGTTAAAGAGCGATGAGATTGGAGGCGATGATGATTTCATCGATGCCGAAGAGATCAACGAAGAGGATAGATAAATGAGCTTTTCCAGCAAGATTGCGATTCAAGGACCGGGATTAAAGAAGCAGGGCATTATTATTCTGCAAACTTTCTTCATCGGGCTTTTTACCTATATTGAACTCTGGCTGCGAAGTGGCGTTGGCATTATCACTGGCGTAATCATCCTTCTATCTTTTTATGGTGGAATCCGGTTTGGTCGCCCCGGTACAACATATGTCGCAGTTGTTACACCACCGCTTGCCTTTGCCTTTAGTGCGCTTTTTTGGACAATTATCCTAGTTGGCTTTAAGCCATCGCGTGTGGCTATCGATGTCGTTGCAGCTCTAGCAAGTGAAGCGCCATATTTAATTATCGGTGCGCTATACGGTTGGTTTATTTTCCTTAACGCTAAAGCAAAAAAGAGACCACCTAAAGTTCGCGGTTAATTACATCTGCCCTGCAGCTTTGAGATCTTTACGGAGTTCGGCGGGAAGTGAGAAGAGCAACGACTCTTGCATCGCCGTCACAGTTTCAACATCCCCGTAGCCTCGCTCGGCCAACCAGGTTAAAACATCATCAACCAAAATCTCTGGCACCGATGCACCGCTTGTTAAGCCGATCGTTTCAACATCGGTTAACCAGTGCTCTTGAATCTCTTCGGCATAATCGACTAAGTGCGATGCCTTTGCTCCGTATTCGAGTGCAACTTCAGCTAGGCGCACTGAGTTAGATGAGTTTTGTGAACCCACAACGATTACTAAATCAGCTTTCGCCGAGATCGCTTTAATCGCCTCCTGGCGGTTCTGGGTTGCATAACAAATGTCATCACTAGGCGGATCTTGGATATCTGGGAAGCGCTCTTTTAGAATTGCAACGGCCGATAAGGTCTCATCAACACTCAAAGTGGTCTGCGAAAGCCAGACTAATTTCTTTCCCGGTGTTGGAACAACGCTGCGCGCGCCCTCTAACCCATCGATAACTCGTACCTGACCTACGGCCTCACCGGCAGTGCCCTCAACCTCCTCATGGCCATGGTGACCGATAAGCAAAATCTCAGCATCCTCTTGTGCAAATCGTCGAACTTCGTGGTGAACTTTCGTAACTAAGGGACAGGTGGCATCGATAGTTTTTAGTTTTCGGGTCGCCGCTGCCTCGTGAACACTTGGTGCGACGCCATGTGCCGAAAAAACCACGGTCTTACCCTCTGGAACTTCGTCCGTCTCATCGACAAAGATTGCACCCTTTGCTTCAAGGCTTGCCACAACGTGGACGTTATGAACAATCTGCTTTCGTACATAGACAGGAGCGCCATAGAGCTCTAGCGCTTTTTCAACGGTGATAACGGCGCGGTCAACGCCGGCGCAATACCCACGGGGCGCAGCAAGGAGAACTCTCTTAGCCATGGAGTGAGTCTATTAGGCTCATCTCATGTTCGAAAGTTCAAGTGATTCCCCGGCATCGGTCAAGGTGGTCACTGAGGCGATTAAAGAGTATGTCGATCGATTAGGCCCGATTTGGATTGAGGGTGAAATCAGCGAACTCAATGAACGTAGCGGGATGATGGCATTTATTCGTCTGAGTGATCCGAGTGCTGATATGTCCCTTTCGGTTATGTGCCATAAATCAGTTATCGCCGCCGCTCAACCATTACCGACAAATGCGCGCGTTGTCCTATATGCAAAGCCAACGTGGTACACCAAAAATGGATCGTTGACTTTTTCGGCACGAGAAATTCGACAGGTAGGAGTGGGAGAACTATTAGCGCGACTTGAAGCGCTTAAGTCTTTGTTAGCCGCCGAAGGTCTATTCGATTCAGATCGAAAAATAGAACTCCCGCTCTTACCTAAAAAAGTTGGTCTTATCTGCGGACGAAACACGGATGCAGAAAAAGATGTTGTTGAAAATGCTAAGCGGCGTTGGCCTAGCGTCGTATTTGAAATTCGCGAAGTTACGGTGCAAGGTGCCGCCGCGGTAACTGAAGTTTCGGAGGCGTTGCGCGAATTAGAGGCCGACCTCGATGTCGATGTCATCATCATTACGCGTGGAGGAGGCTCCTTTGAAGATCTTCTTCCATTTAGTGATGAGGGATTAGTTCGCTTAGCAGCATCGTGTTTGACTCCAATCGTTAGCGCCATTGGTCATGAGAAAGATTCACCATTATTAGATTTAGTGGCAGATTTTCGAGCATCGACCCCAACCGATGCCGCCAAACACGTCGTGCCGGATATCAATGAGGAGATCGAAATGATCTCTGGGCTGCGCGATCGTGCCCGTCGTAAAGTATTAAATCTCATTGATTTAGAAAGAACGAGATTGACGAACTTCAGAGATCGCCCGGTCATGAGAGATCCGCACCTTCTCATTACTTCTCGCGCTGAAATAATTGTTGCACTTCGCGAACGATCGCTCCGTAGTTTCGGCGGCCACCTTAAGCTAGCAAAAGAGGAGCTTATCCAGATCAAGGCCCGGGTCCGTGCACTTTCACCGCAAGCCACATTAGATCGTGGCTACTCTGTTGTGCAGTTATCTACTGGTGAAATTGCCCGCGATGCCAATGCCTTGAAAGTTGGAGATTTTCTTCGCCTTCGTTTAGCTAAGGGCGAGAGCCATGCCACAGTGACTGCCCATAGCGTGAAGGAGTAGATTTAACCTATGGTCGAAAAGAATATTTCATACGAGGCTGCGCGCGATGAGTTAGCTGAAGTAGTCGCCGCCCTTGAAACCGGAAGTGCCACTCTCGAAGACTCCTTAAAACTCTGGGAGCGCGGTGAAGAGTTAGCAAAGATTTGCCAGGAGTGGCTAGATGGGGCAAAGAAGAAATTAGATGCGGTTAAGCCGTAAATCAGATGCCAAATTTTTCATACTCTGAGCTCTTGCCTTTAGGTGAAGATGATACGAAATACCGTTTTGTCGGCACCGAGGGTGTAAACGTTGTGTATTACGGTGATCAAGAGTTTTTGCAGGTCGAACCTGAGGCCCTTGAAAAACTAACCGCTGAAGCAATCCACGATATTTCGCACTACTTGCGCCCTGCGCATTTGCAGCAGCTGGCTAACATCATTCTTGATCCTGAGGCATCGCCCAACGATCGCTTCGTCGCAACGGATTTATTGAAAAATGCCAATATCTCTGCCGGTGGAATTTTGCCCATGTGCCAAGACACAGGAACTGCTTTAGTGATGGGAAAAAAGGGCCAGCGTGTTTTAACTACTTCAAAAGATGAGATTGCGATTTCGCAGGGAATCTACGATGCTTTCACGAAACTGAATCTGCGCTATTCACAGATGGCACCAGTGACAATGTGGGAGGAGAAAAATACTGGCAATAACCTTCCTGCCCAGATCGAAATATTTGCCGATAGCGATCATCCCGATGAGTACAACTTTCTCTTCATCGCAAAAGGCGGGGGTAGTGCAAATAAATCATTTTTATACCAAGAGACAAAAGCGATTCTAAACCCAACCTCTTTTATGAACTGGCTCGATGAAAAGCTGCGCTCGATTGGCACTGCCGCCTGTCCGCCGTATCACTTGGCAATCGTTATAGGTGGAACAAGTGCTGAGCACACTGTTAAGACAGCCAAGTTAGCCAGCACTAAGTATTTGGATTCACTGCCTTCCAGCGGTGATGCTGCAACTGGTCATGGCTTTAGAGATCTTGAGCTAGAGCAACAGGTTTTAGAGTTAACGAGAAAGTTAGGAATTGGCGCTCAGTTTGGTGGCAAGTACTTCTGCCACGATGTTCGAGTCGTTCGCCTGCCTCGCCACGGTGCATCACTTCCAATTGCAATCGCAGTCTCCTGTTCTGCCGATCGTCAGGCAAAAGGAAAAATCACCAAGGAGGGAATTTTCCTTGAGGAGTTAGAGCGAGAACCAGCGCACTTCCTGCCTGAAACCACCGATGAGCATCTAGCCGATGAGGTTGTAGCAATTGATCTCAATCAACCGATGGAGAAAATCCGTGCCGAGCTCTCTAAATATCCAGTCAAGACGCGGCTTAGTCTTACCGGAACATTAGTTGTCGCCCGCGATTTAGCCCATGCCAAAATTAAAGCGGCAATAGATAGCGGCGCTCCGATGCCCGAATATCTAAAGAATTACGCGGTGTATTACGCCGGTCCAGCTAAAACTCCAGCGGGATATGCCTCTGGCTCATTTGGTCCAACAACGGCCGGGCGCATGGACTCGTATGTAGAGTACTTTCAATCTAAAGGTGGCTCGTTTGTCATGCTGGCAAAGGGCAATAGATCTAAGGCCGTCACCGATGCCTGCAAAACAAACGGTGGATTTTACTTAGGCTCAATCGGTGGACCCGCTGCCAGGCTTGCTTTGGAGTGCATCAAGAGAGTCGAAGTCTTAGATTTTGAAGAGCTTGGTATGGAGGCCGTCTTTAAAATCGATGTCGTAGATTTCCCAGCCTTTATCGTTGTCGATGACAAGGGAAATGATTTCTTCGCCGAAACCTCTACTCCACTGAGTATCGGTCCAAAGCCTTAGTAGTAGCGCTTAGATTTAAAAAATGACCACGCTTTGCAGGGGGTCTCATAGCGAATAGTGATGTAACGCAATCCCCAACGAATCTGAGTCACTGGATTAGTTCTCCAGTCTGAGGCCACAACTGACATCTTGTTAGCTGGCAGAGCCTGTGGAATTCCGTGAGCGCCGGAGCGATAGTTATGCGCTTTATAATTCCAGTGGCTTTCCTTCGTCCAGAGATAATTTAGACATGAAAACTCTCTGTCCCCCATGCCATACTCATCGGAGAGAATGAATTTAGCTACCTTCTTAGCTCCGAAGCTGGTTCGGGCCATTTCAACTTGGCGGCTAATAGAGGAGACAAGAGCCAGGTCGCTAGAGAAGATCGCACCGACAGGAGTCTTTGCAAGATCTATTGAGCCATACAGCACCCCCGCGCTAAGCGGAGTAACTTCTTCGAATGCCAAAGCTCTTTCATTAAGTGGGAGTTCGATTTCGATATTGGTGGTCTCCGGAAACTCTAAACCATATGCACTTGGAAGTGCCGAGGTCAGAATGAGCATGGAGGCTATAACGCCCCAGATAGCTACGTACTTGCTACGACGCTTCATTTCACCCCTTCCCTTTATCTAATCTGCCCATAAACAATTGACCTCGTGCGAGGCCCTATTGAGTTCGGGGAAGGCTTTAGAGTGTCGTGTCTGGGGTGTATCGGCAAATTCAATCAAGCGTAAGTTGCAAATTCACAGAAAGTTGGAAGGCTGTGGATGAGTAAAAGCGCAGGTCAGCACGTATGATGTCCGAAATGTACCAAATGTGACTGTGAGATTGTTTCTAGCCCTTTTAAGAGGCTTCAGCTGCCTACCCTGAGATAGGACCTTCGAGCATCTCCGTGACAAGAGCCGCAATTGGCGAGCGCTCCGAACGAGTCAAGGTCACATGGGCAAAGAGTGGGTGGCCTTTAAGGGTTTCGACGACTGCGACCACGCCATCGTGGCGACCTACTCGTAAGTTATCGCGCTGGGCAACGTCATGAGTCAAAATAACACGCGAGCCCTGACCGATTCGAGAGAGGACGGTTAAGAGAACTCCACGTTCTAGCGACTGAGCCTCATCGACAATAACAAATGAGTCATGCAGTGATCGCCCACGAATATGAGTTAAGGGCAATACCTCAATTAACCCGCGATCAACGATTTCATCGATGACGGCCTGGCTTACTAAGGCGCCTAACGTATCGAAGACTGCTTGGGCCCAGGGTGACATTTTCTCACCTTCACTTCCATTTAAATTATACCTTATTTTAGCTTCTTTTTCAACCTTTATAATCTTAC
>ERZ1292640.665-Hain-H43-02um-R1-665-length-27994-cov-41_pt2 | contig 27025 bp, 9 predicted proteins | sample MGYA00564404_ERZ1292640 | MGnify/ENA primary metagenome ERZ1292640 (study PRJEB36523, sample SAMEA6512636) | groundwater metagenome | collected 2019-01-08 | study: AquaDiva: Metagenomics assemblies of 32 groundwater samples | reverse complement strand
CTGAGGCATTAAAGGAATTAATTCCCGCGATTGTTTCTTCAGAGAATTCTACTTGGATACAATTAGTGCGTAATAAGTTAGACGCTTATTTATCAAGGCATCCTGATTTTAGACCGCATTCAGCTGATAAGGAAACGAAAATAAAGAAGTGGCAAGCAATATTGGATGGAATCCCGTCTAATATTTTATTTAAGATTATTAAGGAAAATAATGTTTCCAGAAATTCTTACTTTAATAATCTTATTTTTATTCCTCCTCCCAGAACCGATTCTGGAAAATACGCGCAGTTATCCGCGGCAATAGCAATAAAACAACAGGCTTATATTGATCATATGCAATCGGAGCACAGTGTCTCCTTAGATGTTCAGCCAATTTTTAATCCGAGCTCTGGAGATGGACTACTGGCGTTTAATTTATTGTCAACAATTTATCAACTCCCTTGGGAGAATTTTTGCGAAATCATACAAAAAAATGATTTTACCACGTTGCACAGTGAGAGAGATTTAATAGAAGCCGCTAAAAAAATTCTCGGCAAAGAAACAACCGAAGGCCCGAAAACCGCGGTAGTAAAGAAAGAGGGAAACGAGCAACAAGCCGGTCAGAGCCCTACTTCTTACCGGCTTTTAAATTTAAAACGATTATTTAATAATCAAAGTAGTTCTGCGCTTTCTGGGCTTGAATTTTTAGAACAGCCGTTAAATATCAAAAAACTCCAAGAAGAGAACGAAAAAGAATGGCGTAGTTTATTTTTTAAAATTAGTCTACAATTTCCCGAGACAACAGAGGAAATAGTTTATAATAATGATTTTATTAATTTCGGCGCGAATTTATTAAATCAATTAATAGAAGACCCCAATTATTTTCTTCCTTTGAATCAATCTAGATACACTGGCTTAAAGGATTTTCTTCTAAAGCTATTAAACCATAGCTTTACTTTGGGAGACGAAAAAGAAGCGCTTATTGAGCAGTTGGGCATAGACATTGGGAAAGCCATATTATCAGCTAAAGGAACGGGAAAAATCGGCGGATACGCTAAAATCGCGTTTCGCGAAAGCAACCGATTTAATACTATTTTCAACCGAATTAATTTGGAAGACAAAGAGATCGCCATAAGAAAAGTATTTCCTCATTTTATTCTTAGCGCATGGACCGCTTATAGCCGGTTTATCGCGCCTGCTGACCGTCAGGAATTTATAAATATCCTGCTTACCTTATTCCGGCACCCTACTTACAAAAAATTATTTAATGAAGCCGCGATAGCCAGCAGTCAGGAAATAAACTTATTTAATATTCCCCGAATATTTGATTACGGCACATTTGAGTGGATAAATGAAAGAGCGGATATTTCTCAACTACCGGATATCAATAAAGAATTTTCCATGAAAAAAATAATTAACGCCGCGGCCGCTCGCGCCCGCGCTTTTGGGGAAACCTTGTTTTTCTTTTTAGGCAAAGAAATGTTTCCTGATTTGGTATTTAAGACGCTGGCTGAAGATGAGAAAAATATGATTTTCCCGGTAACCTTAAGCGGATTTTCTACTGATGAAGAGTTTTTTGGCCAGAGCCTGCCGGACAAAGAAGGAATGGCCTGGGTGGATGGGTTTATTAGCAGGATAATAGATACCGCGCGTAAAAACCCTGATAAACGGATATACGCGCTGTTAGAAAACTTAGAATTTTTACCGGCTCAAGCGCGAATGCGGTTGCATCAATTCGTACTGGAACGCCGGGCGAGTTTTTCTAGGGCTAAAGATAGAAACCAGGGATTGCCTGAAGAAGAAAATTTCCCTGATAATTTGTTTATAGTTATCATTTTAGGCGCGGAAATAAACGATGAGGCATTTTTAGACCGCGGGATGGGGTGTCATTTATACTACAACGAAGATGAAGACGGGCGCAAACAAAAAGTCAACGATTTAAAAAAATACCTTAAAGGTATTACCTTTAAGGAAAAAAAAATAAGCGAGGAAACAATAAATTTCCTAACGGATACGGTTTACGACAAAGCTAAAGATTTTTGGGCATTGGGAAACAAAGTAAATATTCAGGATATCGTCCAAATCGCTTATTATATTTGCGGCCATTTAAGTGAACAAGGTTCAGCAATAGAGGAAAAATTAGCGCGAGAAGAAGCCTATCTGCATTTATCGGCTAAATTCTCGCCAACGCTTGAAGCGCCGTCTCTAGAAAAATTGAAAGAAATTCTTCGGATAAATGCTGAATCCAATTTAGATTTAAAGGTTGTATTGGAAAACGATATTACCGCGGTAATTATGAATGGTGTTCGGATAGATATCGCTTCTAACAGCCAATTCGCTCAAACTGCCAGACAGATAAAACAAAGAAATGAATCAGTTGATTTTACCGCGGTGGTGGAAGAATCTTTGGGTAAATCAGATAAAAAGGATGGGTATTTTCTTACTGAAATGGAGAAACGGATATTATGTTTGGCAGCCAGGGCATATAAATACGCCCCGGCGAAAATAATGTTTTTACAGGGGCTTTCCGGAGAAGGCAAAACTACGATTTCTCAATTATTTTTGGAGATGATTGGTTGTTCAATTCAGGATTTTACGCTTAATCGGAAAACGGATTTAAGTTTATTCTGGGGGCGATTGGCAATAGCGCAAAATGGCGCCTTAAGTTTAGAATTACGCCGGCCAAAGTTTCGGCGCTTGATCAGCCAAGATAATCAGGGGCATATTTTTAACGAAGCAGATACTAGACTATCTTTCTTGCAGTGGCTCTGGTTTATAGCGCAAGGCCGCGGACAACGGATAGAAACCGAATATCCCGCTTTCTCTAAAGATAGCGCTCCTCAAATAATAAAATTAGGCCAAAATATGTATTTTCTTACCGGCAACAATCGGGAAGATTTACCACAGTTGTTAAGAAATAGCCTGGCCGCGACTTATTGCATGGAAGCTTCTGATTCTGACGAAAAAATCATTGTCCAAAAAATATTCGCGAGCTTTGCTGATAAAGCCGGCGTAGTTCTTAAGGGAGAGGCAGTTAAGTATCCTGATATTTTGGCGGATATCTTTAACAGTTTACGCCATTCAGTAGCCGAACGGAAATTTAACTCACAAAGAGAGGTTACGCGCCGAGAAATCAAACGGTTCTGCCGCGTATTCTTTTGGTTGATAAAAAATAGGCATTGGGGCGCGGACAAGGCTTTTAATTTTTCTTTAGACGCAGTATTGACGCGGCTTTGGGAAAATAACTCAAGTATTGCTTTAGTCAGGGATATAATAAAACAACATTACGGCAATTTGGATCCACCTAAAGTAAGTGAAATTTTAGAATTTATCCGTGATATACCTCCTGAAATAGTTAAAGACCCGTTTCTTCTTCTGCATGATTACCGTTTAAGCGCTCAACAAATACAACAACAAATCAAACCGAATATCGCCGGTTTACAGGAAAAAATCAGAATACTTAGTTATTTCCATAGCAATGATAGTTTAATCGGCGGGCAGGGACGGGCTGAATTAACAGATCCTTTGATAAGCCAGTTAGGGGTCCTGGCTGATTTGATTTTTCAGGCGCGCTTAACAAATCAACCTTGTATAGCTTATCTTCCCGGATATTTAGAAATTGACCCGCAAGTCTCCCCTTTTTTAAATGAATTTTTCCAGACTAATTACCTGCCGGTAGAAGAATTATTGAATAATGAATTTATTAATAATACGTTTGAAGCTATAACTAAAGCAGGGGTGTATAAACGGTTAGCTCAAGAATATCAACAAGCTACCGGCAAAACCTTAAACCAAGATATTAACCAGCTGGCTAACGGCGAGCAGGAAGATTTTTGCCGGTTTGTTATAGGATATAAGCCTGATAATTTAACTTTACGAATAATTGCCTTAAATGAAAAAATAACCCTGCATCCGGCTGATGTGGATAGATTTTGGACTGTAAACATTACTGATACCGCGCAAAGTGACGCGGAATGGATCAAGCAAGAGGTTAGCCGGGAGCTATCTGATGCTAAGAGCCTATGCAGTTCCGCGATTCAGCAATTGGCAGAAACATTGGCGATTGAAGCCAACAATCTCTATGAAAAACAAAAAATCGCGGGGCTATACCCGCATAACCGGTTTTTAGGCGCCCAGCTTAAAGCTTTTATAGCTAAGATTAAGCAACTTATTGCCTCCAACGCGGAATTAGATGAAGATATCCTTAAAATATTAGCGTACCATTATTTAGGCATTGGTTTAGCCCGCGATGACCGGCCGGCTAACCAACGGGTAGACGGAAAACAAGGCAAGAATTATCGTCAAGAATATTTAACCGCTATAGGTTTAGATTTAAGCGAAGTTAAATATCAACGCGATATAATTAAAGATAATGACAAGGTTTATTTTGTCATTAACGCTGTATACAAAAATAAAACAGTGCGCTCGCGCGAGCTTAGCGCTTACGTTGATTTTAAAAAAATAGATGATTACGGACGATACAGATTTATTTTGCCCAGCGGCGAGGATGATTTATTAAGACTGCAGGCGCCGTTACAGGCAACTTTAACTCAACAATTCAGCGAATTGTTATTTAATGAAAGCGGCATTCCGGTTTGTTTCGAAGGCGACCCCGGTGGAAATAAAACTGGCGGCCGCAGGGATTTATCTCGGGCGCTAGGCGAGATTTACCATGAACAAGGCGCTTTTCAAGGCATAGATTTAAGCCATTTATTAGGCGGATTCATTATAGAAAATGATCGAGAGATCGTCTTAAATGTTTTACGTAAATCTAAACAAGGCCAATATTTGCTTCCTTTTTTACGCGTTTACAGCCAAGGCGGCACGTTTGTTTTTGATGAAGGCCGGGTAAGCGAATCTTGCGGCCGGTTGATGCGCTGGTTAATAAAAGTCAGCACGGCTAGCCAAATAGATTTAGGTGATTATTTTCCCGGCCTGCAAGGAAAAATTATCGCCAAACATCCCAACTTTAAACTGCGGATTACTCAAAACCGCCATTTTATTACCGATGGCCGCCTGCCGCCGTTATATGAAGTTGACGCCTATAGCGGCATAATCCAGGTGGATAATGAATTATCATTGCCTGACGCCCGCGCCTTAATTGATTATTATTTGGAAGGAACGCCATTATCCGGCGGCATAAAAGAAAATATCGCTCAATTGCATATTTGTATGAGCCAAAAGCATCCTCGCAAGCAAACAATCAGTCCGCGGGATTTAATTGATACGGTATTATGGTTAAAAGATATAACCAACGCGCGGCTAACTGATATCTATGAAGCGATCGCGGTAAATTATAGCGAAGGCTTAACTGATCAAGCGGAAATAAAACAAGTTCAAGAAATTATCCGTTCAATTTTTCCTAAATACAGCGAGCCGGATTATCAAATAATTTCCTTGCCCGTTGACCTTATGGCAGTTAACCGGCAGGAAACCGCTCACCTTGAAAAATCAGAAACAATAACAAGAAAGGCTCGAGCGTTTAAACGGATTTTAGATACTGTTGGCCGGCAAATAATGATTATTGAGCAGATTCCGGGGGTAGGCGTAGAGTTTATAAAATTAGTTTGCCGGCTTACCAATCGCGAACAAGAAATTGCGGAAGGCCATAACGGTGTAACCGCCTCAATGTTATTAGAAGGCGATTCAATTGAATTTGGAGAAATGAATGATAATGGAATTTGCCGAAGCACGGGAAAATATGAGCCAAAGCGGGGTATTATCGGTCGGTGGATGTTTACTAAACAAGAACTAAGCCAGTTAACAGGCGAACAGCGTAAACCGCGGATAATTGTTATTCCTAACGTAGAAAGTATCCCTATCGCGGAATTAACCAGTATCAATGAGGTTATTGCCTCCCGGCAGGCGGTTCTGCGTAGCCGCGCCAATCAAGAGCCGGTAATTCATTTTTTACCCAACTGGATTACGATTATTCCCATAACATCTGAACCGGATAAACTCACTTCACCGTTTGTTAACCGATTCCGTAAAATCGGCTTGCCGGCATTTAAAGACGATGATGAGTGGTATGCTGTTTTATCGCAATTGTATCCGGCAATAACATTAGAAGAAGTTTCTTTGCTAAAGGATATTGCTGAAAAAGCGCAAGATTACAGTAAGAATAGGCTCTTTGAAGAAAGGCAGGCATTTACATTACTTAAGATGTTTGAAGTGGCATTGCGTCTTCAGCTTTACAAACAACAGGACCAAGATAGTGATGGTAAAATAAACGATAATCCACTTTGGTATGTATTAAAAGCTTGCCGCAACGTTTATCTACGCGGGCTATGCCCGCAGGACCGTAAAATTTTTCTGCATAATATTATTGTTAAAGACGTTCTAACCCGAAGGATGGCTGATTGCGATGCCCGGGATATTTTTCAGTATTGCCGTAATCTTCTGGCAGAGATGACCGTGGAAAACCAAAAACTATCCCGGCAATTATACTCAATGGAAGCTAGCTTTTCCCAAGAAATCCAGCGGGTAGACTTTCCTGACGGTATCACAGCTAAATTTGACGGCGCGGTTTATACTGTAATTACCCCGAAGCAGGCGTATAAAATAAAAAAAAATCAATTGCTGAAAGGAAAAACAAAAACCCTGTCTCCGGGATTAAGCGTTCAATTAAAGGGGAATGGCATAGTTATTACTAAATATCTTTTAAGCGGTATTGGTAAAACCGTTCTTAACCTTGCTGAAGAAAACTTACCCTATGCCTTGCCGCCGGAAGAGGTAGGCATTCGGGAATTTATGTATCCTGCTCAAGCCCTAAAAGAGGCTGTGGTATCAATAATTGAAGCGGGCCAACCAGTAAAAACAGCAACCGGTAAACTTGTACCCTCAAGGATTATTGTAATGCCGGGTGAAACAGGGGTAGGTAAGACTACTTTAGCTTATTGGATAAGCCGAATCACCGGTGAGCCTCTTTTGCGGGTTAATATTCATCGTAAAATGGACATTGAAGAACTGGGGTTAGGTTTGTCTATGGGTGAAGGCATAGAATTACGTATAGCTAATTTTTTAGCTAGTATAGGAAAAGTTGGAGGTAAACAGCTAAAAACCGGCTTAGCGCTTTCCTCGCGGATGCGTATTCTGCTTGATGAGGGCAATAGTGACGGCAATTACCAGATGTTTCTTGACGTGATTGCCCGTGGAGAAACTACCTTTAACTTGGAAACACCAGACGGTAAAAACTTAAAAATTGACTTAGCCGACGTGGAAATCTGGCTTAACTATAATCCGCCGGAACGTTATGGCGGCATTGGCCTTGGCGCCAGCCGGTTTGTCTTACCCGCATCAATAGCGGCAAAGTGTTGCCCGGTATACATAGATGAACCGCTTAAAACCTATGATGACCCTGAAATGAGGGAAATTTTAAGCGGTATCCGCCAACGGGCAAAACAATACGAACAGCGCAAAAAAGAATTAGGCCCGGATATAAATTTAGCGCCAAACCAACGAAGTGAATATTATGAAGTTGCCGGTAGGGAAATTCCTGTCCGGGAGTTAGAGCAAATGGCTGTACAAAATTTAACAAGTATAGTTGAGACAGTTAAAGCATTAGGAACAGAACGCTGGACAAAAATAGAAAAAACGACAGCGATAATTTTTCAAAAGGAAAAAGAACGCCAAGCAGGAATAGACGCGCTCCAGAAGAATGTTCAACTTAAACAAAGCGAATTTATGGAATTGTTAAATTTATTTGAACAAGAGGCGAATAAATTAACCTCGCGGGAAAGATATACCAAATTGGCTTTACTGCTTACTCCTCTTAGCGCGTTATTAAGCCGGGGTGAGATTAATCCGGAATTATTAACCCGGATTAAAGATATTTACGCGACAGCGGATATCGTGCTCGCTGATTTGATTGAGGAATTTAATGAGTTAGTTAATGTTCCGGTTAAAAGCGCTATAAATTTAGAGAGCTGGCACAGCCGGTTAAGCGAACTATTTCTAAGGCAGGATATTTATCTAGAAGATTTAAGAACAAGTATTATCTGTGATAAACGTGATTCGCAAGGAAGAAAAACCTTGGCGCTGATTGTTTGCTATCCGCAAGAAATAATTCGGCGCTGGGATATGCATAAATATCGCGGCGTTTTAGAAAGCTTATTAAAGGATAACTATTTTGAGGTTTTTCCTGATAATGTAATGCCGCGGATAATCATGCTTAAGCGGCCGCCTATTGATGGAGGAGCTGGTTATTACAACGGCAAATTCTTAGTTGTGGCTAATATCGGCAAAGACCAAGCAGAACAAGACAATATTGCTTTCCATGAATTTGGCCATTATGTTACTGATACCTTGGCAAAAATTTCTCCTGCAATAGGCAGGGCCATTGACCCGGAGATTAGAAAGCGCATAGAAACAAACGTGGAAATTTATTCCCAATTATTTCCCTTGATATTCAATAAACAAACTCCACTTGATTACATGAATACAAATTTAATAAAAGATCTTGCTCGGCTTAAAGGAAGAAGCGATGATCCTTATGGCGCTGCGGCATTTGATATTTTTAACGCCTTAGCCATATACTTAAATAACCAAGGCATAACAGCATCTCAATTACCATGGCAAAGATGGGATAATCTGGAGCAATCAGCAAGAATTATTGCCAACAAATTAAAAGAATATATAATCGAAAAATCTATAGAGATAGGACAAATTGCCGCGGAGTTATTTAACGATCCCTTAAAGTATTTCGCTGATATCAAGCCAGGGAATTATTTAATACAACGTTCACTAAATAGCCATGATTCAAGCGGTAACATAATTGATATTCCCGTATCTTGCGGCTTAAACGTCCGGCCGCGAATACGATTTGTAGAAGATTTAACTGAACCGCGGACTCAAAGCTCGTCCGATAATCAGGGAATGCCTGCTACGCCGGATGATTTCGTTGACGATAGAAAAAATTTAACCGGTAATTATGGCGCGGAGATAGGGCCTGAAACATTAGTATCGGATTATTGGTTAGAAGAATATCGCCGAAAGTTCTCACCAGAAACAACTGCTCACCAAGAAAAAGAATACACCGGCCATGGCGGGAAAAAAATAAATCCTCAAGCATTGGCTAGCGGCAATTACGCGCGTCTTTTTGAAAGAGAGGGGGATGAGGAAGAAAAGCCCGGCATAGCGCAAAACCTGATATTAGTAATTGATGTCTCCGGCACGATTCAATCTGAACCTGTTTTACAGGCAACTCTTACCCAAATAATGGACCGCATCTCGCAAATGTTTCTGCAATGCTCGCCGTCTAACCCTAATCTTAATTTAGGGTTGATGGCAGTAGGCGGTTCTGCCCACCCTTTATTAACTTTGGAGCAATGGAAACGCGCCGATTCATATGAAAAAAAGAAACAGCTGGTTAAAGAAGCCATAAAAAAAATTTGGACTATTGAAGATTCTAACGGTATCATTACTCAAAGCGTGATAAACGAGCTTAGCCGCTGGAATTTTCCTTCAGCGCCAGGCAAAAAAATGCTCAATACCATAGTTGTCTTATGTGATGGCGATGAATGCGCGGAAAAAGGCGAGAAATTAAAACAAAAAATTAATGATTTTACTAACGGCCGGGCCAATGAAAAAATCGGCCAGCAGCTGCCTGGGCAAACTGACTGGGTTGTTTTAGCCGGGAATCTTTCAGAAACAAACCAATCTTATTTTCGCGAAAACTACCCATGTTTTTGGAATTTAACTTCTAAATTAGGCGGTCAATTAGGCGATCAGGAATACTTTAGCGCGATTTGCCGGATAGCCTTATTGCAAAATAATGGCAGGCTTAGCGGCGACTTAAGCCAATCGACTAATGCAACAGTTAGTTCCGCGGTTATAGCCGCGAAAAAAGGCGGGATAAATTTTAGTCAAGTTCCAAATTTTATGCCGCGGATGAAAATTAGCAATTTACAATCAACGGTTAGCAGCTCACTTGCCAATTTTGACTGGAAAAATTTTCAAGGGTTCAGTTTTCAGATAGTGTTTATTCAGCGATTAGATAAATCCAGCAATCCATACTCCAGTCCAGTTAGCTAAATAGCTTACACTGAAAACCCTGTTTTTTATCTGATTAGTAGGGGCTTGATTTATCAAGCCCGTCGAGACATATTTTCGGGCCGGATAAATCCGGCCCCTACTAAAGGAAAGAAAGCTCTTGACAATTTAAAGTTATACTTTAAAATAGCAAGTATGTACATAAAACGCTTGATCGAAAAAATATTAAATGAGGCCATTCATTCTTTTCCTGTTGTTTTTATCGGCGGCCCCAGAAGGTCAGGGAAGACGACTTTGTCGAGATCTTTTCTTAAAGGATATAATTATGTGCTTCTTGACGAAATAGATGTGCGTTCGCTGGCCATAGAAGACCCGCGTGGTTTCCTAGAAAAATACCCGCCCCCTGTAATAATTGATGAAATTCAGAATGCTCCCGCGCTTTTGTCTTATATTAAGGCTCGTATCGAAAATAATAAAAAACCCGGACAGTGGGTCTTAACAGGCTCTCAACAATGGGCATTGATGAGAGGTATTAGCGAAACCTTAGCTGGCCGCATTGCGATTTTGCATTTGTTCCCCTTTTCTTTGGAAGAGATGCAGAAGAATATGCGGTTTCAATTAAACGAGGCAGAGTGGTTTATAAACGATCTTTTCCATGCTAAGAAACTTCCTGATAAGGTTATACCGTTTGGTAAGTGGATTTTAGAGGGAGGATACCCGGAAGTAGTGCTTAATAGGAGAGTATCTCGTAAGCTTTGGTTTTCCAGTTATCTGCAGACCTATGTAGATAGAGATGTTCGCGGGTATATAAAGCAGTCGAATCTCCATGATTTTGAGAGATTTGTTAAGCTTCTGGCCGCGCGTACGGCTCAGGAGCTTAATTGTTCAACGCTTTCGCGGGATATCGGAGTTTCAGTTCCTACTATTAAATCATGGTTAACGATTCTAGAGGCAAGCGGGCTTATCTTTTTTTTGATGCCGTATTATAAGAATTTTGGTAAGAGAATTATTAAGGCGCCCAAGTGTTATTTTGTCGATACGGGAATTGTTTCATATCTTGTTGGGCTTGTGAACGAGCAGCATGCGCTTGAGGGGCCGATGAGCGGTTCGCTCTTTGAGACGGCTTGTGTTTCGCAATTTTATAAACGATTCTCCGCGTTCGCGGATCCTTGCTCGCTTTATTATTATCGCAGTACGGATGGATTAGAAGTAGATCTCTTGATCGAGACCGGTAAAAATATTTATCCTGTTGAAATAAAGTTATCTTCGACTATTGATTATGGGCGCGTTAGTTCTTTAATAAAATGGCTGGAGATTTCGCGCTTTAAAGATATCCGCGGGCTGGTTATCTCTACTTCTAAAGAGTTGGGAGTTATAGGGAAAAATGTGGTTAATTGCCACTATTCTTTAATTTAAAGTAACACATAAAACACGTAAAAACACAAAATAGACACAAAATAGGTAACAGTTCAGCTTTCAGAAGTAAATTAAGGTGGGCTCTTTCCTAAATAAAGTGGAATCTTCTTGGATTTAAATAGCCACAATGTTGATGGATTTTTAATCTGAAATAATAAACATCTCTATATCCATAAGCCATACGCTTAAGCCGTTTGATTTTACAGTTGAATCCTTCCGAAATAGCCGAACTGATTTTTTTTATAAACCAATTGAGAATATATTGCGTTTTTTCCGCGACACTATGGGCTAATTCGATAAACGGTTTCAATCCACTTGATAGCGCCTGCTCAGTCCATTCCTGTAGATGCTTTTTAGCTTCCTCGACTGTATTCAAAAAATATGTTTGCGGAAAATTTTCTTTAAGAAGCAACGTTTTATAAATCGGCTGATTAATCTCACACAGTCTCGTTAATGTTGCCGATTGCCTATCCGATAATTTACTTCTATTTTTTAATAATATAAACCTTTGCTTGCAGTTTGTTAATTCAACTAATTCTTCATCTTCATTTTTTCGAGCTTTACTTAATTCGTCCCGTTGAACTTGATCCGCGGCATTGTTGGCTTTCTGCGTGGCATGAAACCGGTCTAAAACAATTAGCGCGTTTACGGCATAATCTTTTGTCGAACTAATATATGTTTTAGCTCCGTCCATCGCCACAGATTCAATCCGCGCGCAATTCTCTTTGCCCACAGATTCATAATATTTATTCAGTACTTCAGCTTTGCGCCCCTTAGCGTTCCATGTTAAAACTTTTTTATCTATATCAATTGCATTCGTCAAATACCGATGATATTTTTTCCACGCCACTTCATCAACACTAATATTTACCGACGCCGGAGTTGGAGTTAATTGCTTCTTAAATAATTCTTCTAATATCGCTTTATCCATTTGATAAATGGGACTGTTGCAAAATGCATCCAAGCTGTCATCCTCCGGTTTGACCGGAGGATCTATGAATTTTCGTCGACGAGCATTTCGGTTTCTGGATTCCCGCTTTCGCGGGAATGACGGTTCCGAAGCATTTCGCAACAGTCCCTAAATACTGCTATCATCGACGCCTAAATACCACCCTGCTTCAAGATTTGTCGTAATTGCCGTTAAACGATAAGCCTCTTTAGCAAATCGATCGGTATATCTTCTTTTTTTTAATCCAGTCAATACGTTCAACATAAATCTTCTCATCCTTCGGGCATTTATACCGCCTCTTACTTATATGCAAATAAACCTTTCGTCCGCACGCAGGCAAATCACGCACTTTCATTTCCTCTGTCCCGTGATAACCTTTTTTATGGATTTCCCCGCAGCCAGAACAAATCGCCTTTTTATTTTTGTATGGCTCAATGTAAATCTCTAATGTCTTTAGGAGTTTCTTCAAATCTAGTAATCTTATATCTTGTAGGAATCTTTAATATTTGTTTTATGCTCATTGTCTATGGCCTCCTTTTTCCCATATTATATCAACCATAGGTTATTTTTTCATTATCTTTATTATTATCAACCTGTTATGTAAATATGTCCACTTTATTTAGGAAAGAGCCAACTTTTGTCTTTACGATAATAGCAAACTATAGTTCAAAGTATATCTTCAAAGAAATGTCCAAAGAGTAATTGGAAGCGCTTTTATTAAATAGGGGATTTAGTCAGATTGGACATTGCCAGTGAAGGCATGATTTCAATCGCTCTTGACAGGTCTACCCTTGAAAAACAATTAAATATATGTTATACTTAAGTTGTGGAATGAGAAAACCATTTATGGAGTCAGTGTGTGATTTGAGATCGTTCTTTTAAATGTTTCTGTCTTTACGATAATAGCAAACTATCCGAAAGGATGGGACGCAAAGCTATAGGGTCCTCTTCCGCCATGCGGCGGGAAGGATAGCCAGTTGCCGAAGAAAGACTGCAGAGATACTGTAGCCTAACCATAAGCCTATTTTATGTAAAGAGGGTTTATGGAACCCATTCTATGATTTGATAGAATGGGTTTTTTGTTGTAGGATAGCTACAGTAATTCGAGTCATTTGTAGATACGAGGCAATCAGACTGTGTCGCAATGGCAAAATACGTGTCATTGCGAGCGAAGCGAAGCAATCTTTCTGATATTCTCCATCGAGAAAGATTGCCACGCAATGACACAAAAATGGAATTGTGACACAGTCTGAATGCCTCGTATCTATACAGAATAATAAAATTTGGCAAATGCTTTGTCGCCCTGTTCTTCGGAATGGGGCTTTTTATTTTATAGATAGGTAGAAAAATGAATAAAAAAAATTTAAAAGAAGAATATTTTATATTAAAAAGGGTTCTTTTTGTTTTATTGAGCCTGGCTCTTTTTGTTTTTTCCCCCACCAGCCACGGTGTTTTTGCCCTTCCGGAAGTAGGGGAGGTTGTTTCAGGGGATGTAAATTTTGAGCGTCCGGATTCCACCACTTTAAAAATAAATGCCTCCGCGAAAGCAATCATTAATTATAAATCTTTTGATATTAAACAAAACGAATCTGTAATTGTAAATTTGCCGGATATAAAAAGCGAAATTTTAAACAGGGTTACAGGAAGCACGGTTAGCCAGCTCTTGGGAAGCCTAACCTGCAACGGAGTCTTTTTCTTAGTCAATCCCAATGGTATTTTATTTGGGAAAAACTGCCGCGTAGACACGGCAAGCATTATCGCCTCAACCTTAAATATTTCGAATGAAGATTTCTTAAAAAATAATTATAACTTTTTTAAAGATATAAAAAATGGTTACATTCTTAACCAAGGAGAAATTAAGGTAGCAAACGGCGGTTACGTCTGCCTGCTTTCTTCCGCGATAGAAAACTCCGGAATTATTCAGGCGGATTTAGGAACTATAGTTTTGGCAACTGGTGAAAAGACGGTCTTAAATTTAGATGACTTTGGAGATATCTCAGTAGTAATAGACGAGCCGGTGAAAGAGGCAATTTTTGGTTTAGACGGCCAAAGAATAACCTCAAGCATAAAGAACTCCGGAAAGATTACTGCTTCTGGCGGGAAAATAATTTTAACTGCCAAGGCCTTAAACAATGTTTTTGATTACGCGATAAATAATTCCGGGGTAATCGAGGCAAGGTCTTTAGATATTCGTAATGGTGAAATAGAGCTAAAGGCCGAAGGCGCTCCTGTGATTAATACCGGTATAATTGAAGCAGGCCAGATTAAAATAGAGGTTAAGGATTACACCTTTATCAATAAAGGCAGTTTGATTGCAACTCAGGCCGAACAAGCCCCTGTCTTAATCAATGGTTCGATTTCGCTCACCACAGGTATCCATATCTTCAGCCAGAATATGTTTCAGGATGGCTTTATTTTTTCTGACGGCTTAGTAGAAATTAAGGCGGATAATGTTCAAACACTTCAAGATTCTTTTCCTATTAATATAACCACGCTCGCGATTATCCAGGCAAAAGAAATAAGAATTACCGCCAAACAATTTGGAAGTTTCAGCGTTCCTTTAAATCTTAACGCGGGGCTTATCAAGTTATCTAAAACTCAAGGCGATTTTGAAATTTTAGAGAGTCAAGGAATAGGCACAAGCATAATGCTTAGAGGGCCTCCGGAATCAGCTTTCAGCTATCAGCTTTCAGCTGTCAGCGAATGGGGCGCGATAATTTATAATCAAGATGCAAGTCTTGGTCTTGAAGCCCTCTCAGGAAATATTCTCATCCATAAAGAAGCGCGACTTACCTCTATTAATACACTCACTCTTAAAGCTACTGGAATAATTACCAATGAAGGATATATCTATACCCAAATTCTTTACGAAGAGGCGTATAGTTTTATTTCAACAGGCGCAATTGAAGTAGGTATTGCTTACTTAAAAAACATAGATAATGCTGTAGGCATCTTGGGCGATATTAGCGGAATCATCAATGATACTGTCAATATCAATTTTATTGGCAATGTTAATCTTACAGGTAATACCACTTTAAACGCAGATTCAGATGCCAATCAAACTGGCAAAATCATTATGAACACCCATTCTTTAACCGGCAATAACTACAACCTTACACTTTATACCGGAGAAACCACTACTTTAGATGGTAATATAACTGGCGTAAACGTTTTTGAACTTTACTCTTCCACTACTACTGATAAAACCTACACTTCAACCAGCGCAAGTTTTAGCGTAACCACCTTAAAAACTAACTATCACTCTCTCTTCTCAAGAAATGAAACCTCTGGAGACTATCAGCTGATTTTCTCTGTTTCTAATGTAGTAGGCGGCCTGCAATATATGCAAAATAACCTCGATGGGCAATATAAATTAGCCAATAATATTGATGCTTCGGAAACACAATCCAGGGGGTGGACGCCGGTGGGAACTTTCACTGGCATATTTGATGGAGATAATAAAACTATAACTGGGTTATATAAACACTCTGCTGATAATCTAGGGTTATTTAATTTTGTGGGCACTTCGAGCAATTCCGCGGAGATTAAAAATATTGGTTTAATAAATGTTAGTGTGGTTGGGTCTTTCTATATTGGTGGTTTAGCGTCTTATCTCGAAAGTAATTCTACGATTTCCAATTCCTATGTTACTGGGACAGTATCGGGCGACTACTATGTTGGTGGTTTGGTAGGGGAAAATCACGGTTTGATCTCTAACTCATATGCCACTGTGATAACGGGTTGTTGGAGCAATGCTGGTGGCTTGGTAGGAAGGAATTACGGTTCGATCTCTAACTCATACGCCACAGGCGCGGTAACCAATGGGAGCCTGGTTGGCGGTTTAGTAGGGTATAATGAGGGTTCGATCTCTAACTCTTATGCCACAGGTGCGATAAATAACGCTGATAATGCTGGTGGCTTGGTAGGGGATAATGAAAGCTCGATCTCTAACTCTTATGCCACAGGTGCGATAAGTGGCACTTATAATATTGGTGGTTTGATAGGATTTAACAGAGGCTCGATCTCTAACTCATATGCTATAGGTGTGGTAAGTGGCACTGGTGGTGGTATTGGCGGTTTGGTAGGAGCTTCGTCTGGTACTGTCACCAACTCTTACTATGACTACCAAACCACCGGTCAAAGTGACACTGGAAAAGGTGAGCCTAAAACCACGGCGCAAATGAAAACCCAATCTACCTTCTCTGGTTGGGATTTTGACACCATTTGGGAAGTGGTAGGAGGTTCAACATATCCTTATTTCAATTTTCGTGCTCCTACTATTACCTGGACCGGCACAACCTCAACAGATTGGGGGACTGCTGGCAACTGGAGCGGCTTAGCAGTTCCTTCTGTTTCTAATAATGTATTTATTCCTAATGTCTCCAATGACCCTATATTTGATATTTCAAGGACAACGAATAATTTAACTATTGTTTCTGGCGCTACCTTAACTATTGGAACTTATACCATAACTGTTTCTGGAACATTAGCTAATAGCGGGACAATTATTACTTCAGGCACTGGCGCGAACCTTGTGATTACTTCGAGCAGTGTGGGCAACGTTACTTTTACTAATACGGCTTCCGCTTTACCGGCAAAGACTTATTCTACCTTAGCCTTAAGCAATGGGGGAACCGCTCTTGGCGCAACTACTGCCGCAAATCTTACCTTAAGCGCGGGAACTTTGAACATGGCAACTTTCGATTTAGGAGTTACTAACATAACTAATTCAGGCATAATAAGAACACAAAGCACATCCGCTACTCCATTAACAACAGGAAAAACCTGGGGTGGAACGGTTCAATATGATGCAACTGGCGGCCAGACTGTAGTGACTGGAACGTATAATAATCTTACACTCGGTGGATCTGGCGCAAAAACCATAAATACGATCACAGTAAATGGTATTCTTTCTTTGGAAGGAACTGCGACAGTTTCTGCGGCTCCAACATATGGAGCTTCGGCCACACTGCAATACAAAGGAACTAATGTTCAGACAACTGGGCCGGAATTGACGGCTACAATTCCTAATCTGACGATTGATAATGTCAACGGTGTCATTTTAAGCCTTAGTCCGGTGATCAGCGGCGCACTTACTTTAACTAATGGTAAATTTTTAGTTACGGTAACAGTTACTGCTGGTCAAAGCAAAGTCTATGGCATTGTTGATCCGATTTTGGCTTACACAGTTACCAGTGGTAATTTGGTTAGCGGTAATTTTTTTAGTGGAGCGCTCAGTCGTGAGGCTGGTGAAAATGTTATTGACAGCCCGTATGCCATCATTCAAAATGGTTTAACCGCTGGCGCAAATTACACGATTACTTTTGTTTCAGCTAATTTCGCTATTACTGCCAAACCTCTAACCATAACTGCCACTGGCCCGACTAAGATTTACGGCACTGCCTTAACAATAGGAACCAGCGCAACTAACTTTACTCATTCCGGTGAAATCTCCGGCGAAACAGTTACCAGCCTAACCTTAACTCCAGACACCGCCGGCTTATCAGCCACCACCGCGGCAGGGGCGAGCTATGCAATAACCCCGTCCGCACCCACAGGCACAGGCGGATTCTTAGAAAGCAACTATTCAGTTACCTATAATAATTATAACGGTACCGTCGCCCAAAAATCTTTAATCGTAACTGCCACCGGCCCGACTAAGATTTACGGCACTGCCTTAACAATAGGAACCAGCGCAACTAACTTTACTCATTCCGGTGAAATCTCCGGCGAAACAGTTACCAGCCTAACCTTAACTCCAGACACCGCCGGCTTATCAGCCACCACCGCGGCAGGGGCGAGCTATGCAATAACCCCGTCCGCACCCACAGGCACAGGCGGATTCTTAGAAAGCAACTATTCAGTTACCTATAATAATTATAGCGGTACCGTAAGCAAGAAAGAATTGACGGTTGGCGGTTCATTTACTGCTAATAATAAAATATATGATGGTAATACCACAGCCACCATTAATAATAATAGCCTTACTCTCATAGGCGTTGTAGGAGCAGAAACTGTTACCCTGACGCCTATTTTGGTATTTAGTGATAAGGAGGTAGGCACTGGAAAGACAGTAAGCATTACCACAGATTCGCTTCTTGGCGGAGGAGGCGCCGGAAATTATAACCTTTCTTTAATAGGCGCGCCTACAAGTATTGCCGATATTTTTTCACCTGTGCCTACAACAGCGCCTGAAGTGCTTCTGCCGCTTATTATGATATCTACGTCGCCTATAGAAATAAGAGGATCTATCTCTTTGCCTGAGATGACAGTGGAAACTTCTTTGCCTGAGATGACAGTGGGAGCTTCTTTACCTGAAATGGTAGCGGTAACCTCTTTGTCTGAAATAGTAGCGGGAACTTCTTTGCCTGAAATGACAGCGGGAACTTCTTCATCTGAGACAACAGCGGGAACTTCTTCATCTGAGACAACAGCGGGAACTTCTTCGTCTGAGACAAAAGCAAAAACGACAAATACGGCCGAAACAGAACATGGATTTAATGAAATGTTTCCCGGAGAATTGATAATGCCAAAATATGGGAAAAATTGTTATAAAAAAGGTAATTACTGCACAGTAGTCATTGTTTTTGAAGGAAAGGTTATGACTTCCCTTTACAATGAAGAAGGCTCAAAATCTGAGGAAGCAATTTATTTAACCGCAGGCGAAAAGATTAAACAGAAAGGAGAGATTAAATAAAACCCATCCCGTTTCTACATAGTTATTGATACCCCTTTCTCTTACCGTTTTTAGCAATCCACTTTCTTAATACAAAAAGGTTCTTTCGTAATCAACTTGAGAGAAGTATTTCGACGGGCTTGATGATTCGGCGGAGTTTACCCTGAGCAAAGTCGAAGGGCTCACCACAAGTAAATCAAGCCCCTACAAAACGGTTTCGGCTATAGGGGGCTGTTGCGAAATGCCCAAATTTTGTCATTCCCGCGAAAGCGGGAATCTATAACCTCAGTATAATAAAGAACTTATGGATTCCCGCTTTCGCGGGAATGACAGAAAAAAACATTTTGCAACAGTCCACAATGACATTGTGACACAACCTGATTGCGGGCAAAGCGAAGTAATTTTAAAACCAAGATTGCTTCGTCGCCCCACCGCTGGTGGGGCTCTTCGCAATGACACAATTACTTCCAAGGGCTAAACTATTACCTTTTATGGTATTTTGCAACAGTTTCTATGGGGAAGCCGAACCATAGCATTGTGGCAAAAAAATTATTGACTTGTAGGTAATAATTTATTATAATAAAAATCAATTCATCCATTAATAATTTGATAATTATATCTTTTGCTCACCCCCGCTTTTGCAAGGATAGACTCAAGCAAAAATAATAACGATGCGGGGCGAAAATGATAGTGGTGGATAAATAGAAAAATGGGATTGATAATGAAAAAAATAGTTTTTATAGGAATTTTAAGTTTTCTTATTGTTTTTATAAACAATACTTTTCTTTTTGCTCAAGAGACGTCCAAAATACAAAAAGCAGAAAAAAGCATTGAGCAGGAAAAGATATTGAGAGAAAAAATTGAAAAAGAAAGGCCAGTGCCAAGCATAAAAAAGGAACTTCCCCCGGAAATAACCCCTCCTCCCGTATCTGAAGAAAAGGTTCTTATTAAGAAGATCGTGGTTAGCGGCACAACCCTTGTTTCAGAAAAAGAAATCAATGATATTATTCTATGTTTTGAAAATAAAGAGATTACCTTAAAAGGGATGCGAGAGATAGCGGACTCAATTACTAAGCTCTACCGAAGAAAGGGGTATATTACTTCACGCGCGTATTTACCTCCCCAGAAGATTAAAGAAGCAATATTAGAAATTAAGGTACTAGAAGGAATCACCGGAGATATAGAAATAAAGGGTAATCGTTATTTTAAAACCTCTTTATTCAAAAACATGATTATATTAAAAAAGGGGTCGCCTCTTGATTATAATTTATTAAGGAAAAGTATGATTAAGATAAATGAACAACCTGATCGCAATATCATAGCTACGCTCAACCCCGGTAAAGATTTATTAAGCACAGATATCCATTTAAAAGTAGAAGATCGCCTGCCCATGCATATAGGGTTTAACTGGAATAATTATAGTTCCCGCTATATTGACCGGGATTCCCTGCAGACTACCCTTACCCATAATAATCTTTTAGGAATGGGTGATATTCTGGAATTTCAGTATCAAATAGCCCAGGGTGAAAATTATAGGTTACTCAACCTGCGTTATCTTCTTGCGCTTAATGAAGGTTTGAAATTAGGGTTTTTTACCAGCCGCTCTAAACTTAAGTTGGGCAGAGAATGTGAAGATTTGAATGCGAGAGGGAAAAACCTATTATATAGTATTTATGCTATTCAGAGTTTAATTGATGGAGAAAGCACAACCTTAAGTTTGAATGCCGGTTTTGATTATAAAGATAATTTTAATTTCCAATCGGGAGAAGAGATAAACCGCGACAGATTGCGAGTGGCTAAATTAGAATGGGATTTAGACGTAGCTGATGCCTTAGGAAAAACCATAATTATAAATGAGATAGATTATGGGATCCCTAATATATTAGCAGGTTTAAAAAAAGTTGATGAGCGCTCATCTCGTGACGGTTCAGGCGGAAAATTTATTAAGAATACCTTGAGTTTAATCCGGCTCCAAAGAATGCCTTTCAATTCCACTTTATTATGGAAAAATCAACTGCAATCTAGCCCTTATATTCTGCCTGCGACAGAACAATTTCAGATAGGCGGCATTAGTAATGTACGGGGTTATCCTCCGGGAGAAGCATCGGGAGATAAAGGTTATTCAATGACATGGGAATGGTCATTTCCGGTTTATTTTATTCCCGAAGATATAAAAGTTCCTCTATCAAAAATAACGCTCTCAAACGCGCTTAGAACCGTGATTTTTTATGATTGGGCAAATACCCGTTTACGAAATCCTCAAACAAACAACCAAAAAACTAGAACCCTAAGAGGGGCGGGTTGGGGCATGCGTTTTAATCCTTCCAAAGGTTTTTCAATAAAAATAGATTTTGCCTACCCCTTAGATAATACTCCTTCAGATAATACGCATCTTCATACTTGGTGCGAAGCTTCCATAAGCTTCTAACGCGCTAAGTTACAACTTGCATTTTTTTAAACTTTAATTATGATTTTGTCAAAATGTTCAACGTTAAGGTATTAAACCCGGAATTTGTAATAGGAACGACATTCGCCGCCAAATAAGGGCTTGCCTTGCGGTCCTCGGCTTCGGTAGAGACGCAAAATTTTACGTTTCTACCGGTATATCCGTAGACTGTTGCGAAATGTGTTAAAATTCACGGTTTTTTCTGCAAAAAAAATAATCATTGACAAATAGCGTAATTGTGGTATACTTATTTCAGTAAAAGTTTAGAAGTCTTAGCCGCAAGGACAGGATATCTGACCTTACGGTTTTTTGTTTGTCATTGTTTGCCACGTTAGGAATCCGAAAGGCTAGCAGGTAAAGATGATATGGATTTCTAATACGGTTTACAAATTTTAAAAGAAGGAGGTAACAAACAATGGCAAAGGGAACAGTAAAATGGTTCAGTGATCAGAAAGGTTATGGATTTATCACTCCAGAAGATGGGAAAGATGTATTCGTGCATCATTCTTCAATTCAGGGTGAAGGTTACAAATCTTTAGCTGAAGGCGCGCAGGTTGAGTTCAATATTGAACAAGGCGCTAAAGGTGAACAGGCTACAAACGTAGTTAAGATATAACCTAGAACGAAAATAGGGCCCGGTATCTTTTTTTTAGATCCGGGCCTTTATTTTCGCGGGAAACGAAAGAATTCAAATGGCTTTAATCAGTTTGCAGGAAATTAATCTTGCGTTTAGCGGGCCGCTTATTTTCGATTGCTTAAGTTTGCAGTTGGAGCCAGGTGAACGTATCGCCCTGCTTGGCCGTAATGGCGCGGGGAAAACCACCTTAATGAAGGTGCTGACTGGCCAACAGCAGGTTGATAGCGGAAACGTTATTACGCAAAAAGGAATTCAGGTTGCCCACCTGCCGCAGGAAGTTCCCGTTGGTATTACGGGAACTGTTTTTAATGTTGTTCTTTCGGGGCTAGGGGCTCGCGCCGAACTATTAAGCCAGCATCATCATCTTACTCATCGCCTGCAAACAGAACAGACTCCGGAATTATTAAGACAGCTTGACGTGCTGCAAGACAAACTTAATCATACCGATAGTTGGGATGTGAATAATCATGTTGAAGAAGCTATCGCGAAGATGAAGCTTGATCCTGATAGTGATTTTTCCCAATTATCCGGTGGACAAAAACGCAGGGCGCTTTTAGCAAGGGCACTGGTACTTAAACCTGAAGTTTTACTATTGGATGAACCGACAAACCATTTGGATATTGATTCGATGCTCTGGTTGGAAGAATTTTTACTTAATTACCCGGGCACTGTTTTCTTTGTTACGCATGACAGAATGTTCATGGCTCGTTTAGCTTCAAGAATTCTTGAACTTGATCGTGGAAAAATATTTAGTTGGGCCTGTGATTATAAGACATTCCTTGAACGTAAACAAGCAGTGCTTGATATTGAAGAAGCGCGTTGGGGCCATTTTGATAAAAGATTAGCCGAAGAAGAAATTTGGATTCGTAAAGGGGTTAAAGCCCGGCGGTGCCGTAACGAAGGCCGTGTTAAGGCGCTAGAGCGTTTGAGGGAAGAAAAGAAAGAGCAACGTAAGGCAATCGGTCAGGTTCGTATGCGGGCGCAAAAAGTGGACCCTTCTGGCCACAGGGTTGTTAAGGTTTCACAACTTAATTTTGGGTATGAAGAAAAATGCCTGGTCAAGGATTTTACCACTCAGATAATGCGTGGTGACAAAATCGGTGTGATCGGGCCTAATGGCAGTGGCAAGACGACTCTATTGCGCCTCTTATTGGGTAAACTTACGCCTCAAAGAGGCAAGGTAAGCATGGGAACGAATCTTCAAGTCGCTTATTACGATCAGCTTCGCGAACAATTGGATGAAGACAAGACTGTTGCCGAGAATGTTACTGGAGAATCAGATACTATCGTTATTAATGGTAAGCCCAGGCATATAATCGGATATTTGCAGGATTTTCTTTTTACTCCTGACAGGGCGCGCACACCAATCAAGGTCTTGTCGGGCGGGGAACGTAACCGCCTTTTTCTCGCGAGGCTTTTTTCTAAACCTTCAAATGTTTTAGTAATGGATGAGCCTACCAATGATTTGGATATCGAAACCCTTGAGTTATTGGAAGAATTATTGCTTGAGTATCCCGGCACGCTTCTCTTGGTCAGTCATGATAGAGCTTTTCTTAATAATGTAGTAACATCAACTATGGTTCTTGAAGGAAACGGCTTGATTAATGAATATGCCGGTGGTTACGATGATTGGTTAAGCCAGCGAAAGCCTTTAACTCTAGCGCCGGTAAAAATAAAACCCGCGAAAAAAATTATTCAGCCCAAAAAACCTGTAGCCGCGCGAAAGCTTACGCAAGATGAGCAGAGTGAGCTTGATAACTTTCCGTCGGTAATCGAAAAAATAGAAGCCCAGCAAAAAGAAATATACACCCTCTTAGCCGATTTTAATTTTTACCAAAAAGATTCTGCCCAAGTCGCGGAAACTAAGTCTAGGTCAGAGTCTTTGTCAAAGGAGCTTGAGAAATTATATGAACGATGGGAGTATTTAGAAGAACTATTAGGGTAGAAATTTCCTATTACGTCCGCGAGGTGTTTTTTGGGGCATAGAGTATTGCTGTACACCCTTGCGCCTTCTGGCGGAGATTTTTTTCCTATTTCTCTTGGTTATATTGCCGCTAGCCTTAAGGCGCATAATATCGAAGTAGCGATTGCCGAAGTTGATCAAATCACTAAGCATACCGGTAAAGAAGTCGAGAATTTTGTAATTACCTACAAACCGTTAATTGTTGGTTTTTCCGTGTACCAGGCCAATATAAAGCTTGCGTTACAGTTGGCGCGGATTGTAAAGATGGTTGACCCTGGGATCGTGGTAGTTTTTGGCGGTCCTCAAGCAAGTTTTATGCCTAAAGATGCCTTGCGTCAGATGCGCGAGGTTGATGTTATTATGCGCGGAGAGGGTGAAGATATATGGCCCGCGTTAGTGCGTTGCATAATTACCAATTCCGATCCTGCTTGTATTAAAGGCATTGTTTTTATGCGGTCTGATGCTCCGATCGAAACCTTGCCAGCGCCACTCGTAAATAATCTCGATTCTCTTCCTTCACCGTTTGCCTTTAACGTATTTGATTTGCGTCAGCATATGCCGCAAGGCCATGGTTCGGCTTCCTATAGCCGAAGACATAATGTGGCAGTCATGCTGACTTCCCGAGGTTGTTGTTTTAACTGCGCTTTCTGCTATACGCCCCGCGCTTTTGGCCGGCGCATCAGAACGCATTCTCCCCAGCGAGTGCTTATTGACATGTCCATCTGCGCAAAGGCGCGAATTAAGAAATTTTTCTTCGCGGATCCTTCGTTTACTTTTGACAAAAAACGAGTTGTCTCGATCATGCGCGGTATCATCAAAAAAAAATGGAAAGTTGAAATCTGGTGCGAGACTCGCGCGGATCTTATTGATAAGCCACTATTAGCGCTCATGGCAAAGGCAGGTGTTAGGTATATTGCTTATGGGCTTGAGTCTGTTGATCAGCGCGTTAATAAAGTTTTACGTAAACCCATTGATCTAAATCAGTTTGAAAAAATTATAAAGTTTACCCGTGCTGTGGGAATAGAACCTGAAGTTTTTACGCTCTACGGTTTGCCCGGACAGAGCAAGGAATCTTGTTTTAAAACGCTGGATTTTTTAAAACGGTTGAAGATAAAGATTACGGGAAACTCCGCCGGCCAACAGCTCAATCTTTTTTTTGGCACCGATATCACCGATGCTCCTAAACGTTACGGGATACGTCTTTTAAAAAAACGCCGGCCGTTGTACCTTTCACCGGGAATTGATTTTGTTACGAAACATATGAAACGCCGCGATATTAATATGGTTGCAAAGGCTTATAAAGCTTGAGTATCGCGCGGAATGCGCGTAAGAAATGGCCGCTGCGAAACTATTAAACCAAAAATAAAAAGATGAGCGTAATTCGAGAAAAAATGTTTAAAATATGTTTTCTTCAATGTCAGATTGTTAAGGAATTGCCTCATATGAATATGCCTCTTTTTGTTAATGATATAAAGGGCCGAAACTGTAGTTTTGAGTGTATCTGCGTGGCACGTAATAAATTAAGCGGCTTAATCGGATACTTAAAGAAAAATAAATTTGACTTATTTGCCGTGGATTACACGTTCCCTATACTATTCCTTAATGAATTAAAAGAATTATTTCCCAAAAGTAAATTTGTTATCGGAGGCAATGGTTTTTTAGATACTTTTTTAAAAAGTACCGTAGATTTTGCTGTAATAGGGGCAGGGAGGGAAAGTTTTTTAAAGTTAGTAGAATCCTTAAAGAATAAAACAGATTTGTCTAAGATTCCAAATTTGTTTTTTAAAATTAAGAAAAACAATAAAACGTTTATAGATTATTCGGGTAAAAACGCGGATTTTGATCTAAAAAAGGAACTGTTCCCGTACAGTCCGTTTCTTAAATGGAAATATATCGGGTTTACAAGAAGAGACAAAATTACGGATCCACCCACAATCATCGCGGAATTTGGGTGTCCATACCGATCGAGAAAATTGAATCATTATTATGACAACCTTTCTAGGGGAGCATTAAGCAGGAATACGTTTTCAGCGAAAGCAAAGGAGAGGATTGTGGATTTGTTTAAAGAAAGGATGCAAGGGGGGTGTAGTTTTTGTACATGTCCAGGTACGTATGTTTTTTTGCCCGTTAAAGAAACGGTTGCCTGCCTGATGGAGCAAATAAGATTTTTGCAAAAAAAATATAGGTTTAAAAGTTTTGTAATCGGGAGTGAGAATCCGTTTAGATTTATTAAGCAGTTGATTCATCAAATGGTAAAAGAAAATATCCTTATAGAGATACTGGCCATACGCAGTAGGATAGATTGGGTTAACAAAAATAAAAGTGTGCTGCGAAATATAGTAAACGCGGCTAAAAAAAATAATTTTACGATTAGCCTGCAGCAATTAGGATTCGAGAGTTTTATTCAAAGCGATCTTGATATATATAACAAAGGATATCGGGTAATTGAAAATTTTAAGGCAGTAGAATTAATACGAAAACTTAAAGATATTGCGCCGAAAAATTTTCAAGATGGAGGGCATGGATTAATCGGTATTAGCCCCTGGATAACACTGCGGAATTTAAAAAAGTATTGTGAATCGGCAAAGCATATACAATCTTTATTTGACTTATTTAATTTTGGTAATGGTTTGATTTTATATGATAGTTGTTTGCCTGTTTATCAGAAATTAAAAAAAGATGGGCTGTTAATTAAGCATAAAACGGATTTGGACAGCTGGAGATTTAAAGATAAAAATATACCGCGTTTTATTAATGATTTTCATAACAGGATTAATGATAAGGTGTAACAGGATGTGTAAAAATTAAATAACTTGCGGAAAGCGGTTATTTAAAGTAAGATCTAGATGTGGCTTCGGCTATAGGAAGCCGAACCATGGCCTTGTGGCAAAAGTATCTTTGAAGGACCATGATGCCTTCGGCTATAGGAAGCCGAACCATGGCCTTGTGGCAAAAGTATCTTTGAAGGAC